>Ga0194055_10000145_pt1 | contig 53083 bp, 50 predicted proteins | sample SepL449m_MetaG_FD_155482 | JGI IMG/M metagenome (GOLD analysis project Ga0194055, IMG submission 155482) | Anoxic zone freshwater microbial communities from boreal shield lake in IISD Experimental Lakes Area, Ontario, Canada - Sep2016-L442-9m | ecosystem: Environmental > Aquatic > Freshwater >... | reverse complement strand
TAGTGCTACTGCTAGTGCTGGTGGTGGATTTTATGAAGAAGAAGAAGGAGAAGAAGGAGGAGAAGAAGAAAGAGGTGGAAAAAGAAGAAAACAAAAAACCAGAAAACAAAAATTAAAGAAAAGTAGAAAGGCTCGTAAAACTAAAACTAAAACTAGAAAAATAAAATCTAGACGCACAAGAGGTAAAAATAAGAATAAGAATAAGAAATAAATTAGAAGTAGGTTAAAAATAATAAATAACAAAAATAAAATAATAAACACAGTCTATTATTTTATTCTATAATGGATCAACCCATAGAATATATATTGCTCATCTTGAATTGCAAAAAATACATAAATAAGGCAACTCATCAAAAAAATACATGGTTAAAAGATCATGATTCTGTAAAAATTCCATATTTTCACGTAATTGGTGACGAAAAGTTAAAACAAGACTATTTGTTTGATTTAAATGATTATATTTTGTATGTTAAAACGGCGGATGATTATGTTTCTTTGCCAAAAAAAGTAATTGCTGCATACAATGCGGCTATAAATGAATTTTCATATCTAAAATACATTTTTAAAACGGATGATGATCAAGATTTAAAGGATCCTTCCAGTTTTTTCTCAAATATGGTTAGCGTATTGGAAGAAAAGAAACCAAAGGTACATTATGGTGGACACGTAGTAGATGTAAAAACTCCATATTTGAGCGATTACGGAAAAATTCATCCAGAACTACCTAATCCATTAATAGTATACCCCACACAATATTGTAGCGGTCGTTTTTACACGCTTTCTATAGAAGCCGCAAAGTCTCTTTTGCAAAAACGGGGTTCAATTATGGGCGAGTGTCTGGAAGATTATGCCATGGGATATCATTTGAATCCAATATTCAAAAAGACTATTTTAAATATTGATACATCTACGCATTTTACAGATTTTCAATTGAAATAGAGCGCTGAACTACAATCTTTTCCTTTTTGGTTATAATTTCCATTGTATCAACAATAAATGATTCATATGATGCCTTTTTATATTCAGTTGGTGGTTTTTCAGGGAATTGGATTATTTTATATTCTGTTTCTAATACTTTTTTTCCAAGTGCATAGGTTTCATAAAAATCCAAGGTCACGTCGGCCTTACTTATCCTATCTGCTTGATAAATTGCAATAGTTTTCTCATTTATTTCTACTAAAAATGAAGGGTTTGATTTTGTCCCCACAAAAACATTCATTATTTATATAACACGCTAAATCTATATAATTTAATCTATACATTTACAATCCCTAAAAGTACTGATTAAATGATTATACCGAGTTTTCAACTTAAAGACCTTTAAGTTGAAAAATTTAAGATAATTGATCCTTCTCAATTAGAACCTCCTTGGCGACCTTGGTTATAACCTTATTTATGCGCTTTTCTTCTTCCTCCTTTGTACTCCCACCAGTTGATTTGAGAACAATGTTCAAGTATTGATCGTTTTTTTTTGAATGATAGTCTTGGGAATCTGGATTGGCCTCTATCCAGTCCGCAATTTGATTCACATTCTTATTGGCAACCTTCCTTATGGCCTTTCTTATGCGTTCTTTTTCCTGATCCTTTTCCCAGTTGTCTTTATCTCTTACATATAAACGCTCACGTTTTGAATCTGTGCAATGTATGGGGCGTTTTGACACGTCTAATTTCTTCAATCCATTAATAAATATCTGTGAGATACCTTCTTCATAACCCAGTTTTCCAGTCTTTTCCAAATCTGAGAAGGTGATTGCCAACGAATCTACAAAATCTGTCAAATTCATTGCATCTTTACACGTCTCATTGAGAAAGAAATTCATATTAAAATTGTTATTTAATGTGTTATGAGTGTTATTATTATTATTATTAATTGTTGTGGGCTTGGATGCATATTCAATGAGTTTGTTATTTTGCTCCAGCAAAATTTGTTTAAACTCGCAATTTTGTTTAATCAGTTCAACTACCATTTCAGTTGGAATTGTTGAAGGATTTTGAAACACTATTGCTGCAGTTTCATCTGCTGTTGGTATTTCTTTATAAACACAACATTTTTTTTTATGTTTAAATAAACTTTGTTTATGTATATATTCTTTTCCACACATACAATAGTAACATTTTTCCTCGGCATTTTTTGGCATTTTTTTAGCAGCCAAGGTAAGCTTTTTGTGTTTTGCGGTTAATAAATGAGAATTATAATTGCTTTGTTTACTGCATTTAAAGTCACATGATTCGCATACAAATACATTTTTAATCTCGGCATCATGCCAAGTAAGTCCATTTTTCTCATCGTCACAATTTGTTGACATACTTTTTTTAGTTATGGTAATATTATCCATATGTCTCTATATTCTAATTTGATAAAAAATCAAATTTTTAAACGGTCAGCCATTTTTGGCTAAATAAAAAATGCCGAGAGATCAACTTTTTGGGAGGTCCAATTTTTCAAAAAAAAGTTCAGTCACAATTTTTTCAACTGAAAAATAAAAATTAGAGCATTATGCTCTCAAGTCACTTTTTCAAAAACACAAAGAAAAAAAATCCCAAAAGTATTTTCAGAATTCGAAAATGGACAAAAATAAATGTCCAAAATCACTTTGGCGAAAATAGTTTTGAAATTATGAAAAGTTTGCATTTGCCTACATCGTGTAGGGAGATTTTTAAAAATTATTTTCAAACGCTCGCCTACATGATGTAGGGTGCGCCTACATGGATGTAGGGTGTTAGTGAACAGTTTTTAACAGATTTGTCCTACATGTATGTAGGCGAATATGGAGTTTCCCTACATTCATGTAGGGTAGTTATAAACAATGTTATTGTTTTATTTACCTAGATGAAATATATTTTACTTGGTAAACTGCATTGTAAAACGACATAAAGACATACTAGAGTATTATACCATTAGTTTAAATGAAATGTTCTATTTGCAATAATGATATAGAAATAACAAAAACAAATAATGAATATACTGAAAAAAAAAAGAAAATAGACGCAAAATTATTAGCATATATTGACAAACATTTTTATAAAGATGAGGAACAATGTTGGCAAACAGTAATGCAAGTAGAAGCGCTACTTTTATCGCCAACTGATTTGGTCAATACTTGTATAAATAAAAAATGTATTGCACAAATGTGTGCATATTGTTATAGAAAAAATATTATTTGTCTTGAATGTGGAGAAGAATCTAAAAGGAAATATGAAAAACCAACGTCTATTAAAAAATAATATTTATAGGGACACCATTACAATTTTTATAGAAGAATTGTAATGTTAGTTAAATAGGTGGTCTTTTTTTGAAACTTTGAGCTGCACCCTTAGTTTGATCAATAAGTTGAATAGATTCCTCTTCCTTTTTTTCAGGGATACGTTGGCTATTCCCTGTTACTGCCATAGGCCCCAGTCTACCGCATTGACCTCCTCCGATTGGTAGGACTGCTCCTATTACAGCTTGATTTAAATCAAACCCAGAATTTTGTGAAGGTGAGCTTTGTGAATTTCCCATATTTATATTACCGTTATATAATATTTTTTTATAAAGTTTAAAATTTTGGTTTAGGTTTAGGCTTAATGACTAAGTTATCATGTGCAATTATTTGTGGAGTTTCTGGTCTATTCTCAGTTAAAGGCATAATTCTAGAATTATTGCTATTTGTAGGCAAAAGAGATTGCGGTGGTTTAGGTTTTTCTTCCGTTGTAGGTGCGTCAATTGGTAAAGGTCTTCTTGTCATTATATATTAAATATATATTAAATGGAAGAAGAAAGTACACCTAGTCAAAATATAGTATTAACTATAGTAGGTCCTACTGGAATGGAAGACATTGAGTTGCAGATGCAAAATGCAGGTATAACAAGAGAAACAGAAGCAACAGAAGTAACAGAAGCAACAGAAGAAATAAAAACTTCTCTTTCAGTGGAACCACCTAAATCATTAGAAATACAAGAGGCTGAAATAACATATACATATAGAGAAGTGGATGATGAATTAATCAGGCAATATAACTCTACAAAACATACAAACTATTCAACTATTTGCGATATTATTGCTGTTTATTTGAAAGGCCAAAAAATTCTTTACACCGAGGCTAAAACTGTTTGTGAACAAAGATTAACAGTTTTAATGCTCCCATCTATATTTATAACAGTTTTATGCAGTATCTTAACATTGATCTTGGACAATGTATCATACGGAAAAATAGCTGTTAGTGGACTAGGAGCGATTACTGCCTTTCTTCTAGCTCTTGTAAACTATTTAAAGTTGGATGCTAGAGCAGAAGCACATAGAACGAGCGCATATAAATTTGATAAATTACAATCATATGTGGAATTTAGTTCTGGAAAACAATTATTTGTTGTTTGTTCTTCCTCTGTATTGGCAGCAGTTATAGAAAAGGTGGAAAAGGATGTTACAGAAATTAAAGAAACCAACAAGTTTATTATACCAGAACGCGTAAGACATAACTACCCATTGTTGTCAAATATGAATATATTTGCAGAGGTTAAAAAAATAACAACCAAGGAAATGAGGTTGACAAACATTTTAAAAGACATTATGAATGAATCTATTTCTTTGCAAAGTAAAAGTACACTGACTCAAAAAGAGTTGGAAAAAGTAGAAGTGTTAAAAAATTTGAAACAAAACATTGTAAATGATATTATTAGCATGAAAAATGATTTTATAACCATTGATCAAAGCTTTATTGGGGAAATGGAAAAGAATCGTTTAAAAACCGACAGTAGCTGGCTCAATTGTGATTATTTTAAAGTATAATTATATTGACATGCATAATTTTTAAGATTAAGAATTCCAAATAAAATTGAAACCTTTAACAAGGATTTAAATTGACTACATAACTATATATAGACCCAGCCATATCAATATGAGCGCATTTGTAGAAGAAGACCAAATTAAACAAGAAGTTGTGCCGCCAATTGATTTCCCATGTGAAAAAGAACTGCCAAAACAATTATTGAGAAAAAGAACAATCACGATTGATTTTACAACCACTACATTCTCTGGACTAATTTCTTTAAACGAAATAAACCGAGAAGACATCTTTGGCCCTATAGCGGAAAGCAACTGGGTTGTTCCTGGCAAGCTTATTGCAGGAGCATTTCCAGGCTATATCAGTGACCTTGAAACAGAAAGAGCTCTTATAAAGATCCTGAATACTGGAGTTAGCAAGTTTGTTTGCATGCAAGAAGAATATAATATAGCCATTAAAGAAGAAGATTGGCGAAAAAATTTGCATGTAAGAGCAAGTGCAGTAAGACCATACTTTGCAGACGTGCAAAGGATTATGGAAAATAAGGACATTCATCCTACATTGAATACAGATGTGGTTAATATGACATTTGATCACTGTCCCATTAAAGACTGCAGCACAGTGGCTGATGAGATTGTATTCAATTTGGCAAAAGATCTTGTGAAAGCCATTTATGATGGCGAAGTTGTTTACCTACATTGCTGGGGAGGTCATGGAAGAACAGGTATCATGGTTTGTCTTATGCTTCATTTGATGTATGGATTGACGGCAAATGAAGCGTTGGAAAGATGCCAATTCTTGCATGACATTCGCAAGATGCCGATTATTGTATCCTCTCCGCAAACATTCAGTCAAAAAGATCAAGTTAGACGGATTATTTACAACTCTTTAAAAGATAAAGGATTGCTCAATGAACCTAAGTTTGAAGAGACCAAGACACCTGCAGTAGATAGCGAATGGGATGAAGATCTTTATAGCTAAGTTAAACTAAGTTACGCTAAACTAAAAAATTTAGTTGCACATAATAATTATTTTTTTTGTAAATGAGGCTTATCTAAATCCAACATTAACTTGCTATAGTTTGTAACCTTTTTTTCAATGTCACTATAATCATCTTTTTGAACCACTGTTAACGGAGTCAATAGTAACCATTTATCAGTTTTTTGCAATGATAACCAATATTTGTCAATTGCATAGTAAAATCCAAGCTTAGGATTTTTTAGAAAAAGATTGATGCCTTCTTGTATATTTATCATTAATGTTCTGTAGTAATGCTTTTTAACAATGTAGCCTGTTGTTGTTTGACAGTGTCTAACTTGAACGCATGTATCATCTATTACTTTGTAAGGGGGTACATTATTTCCTGCAAGTAATAATACATCCCAACTGTCATCTTCTCCATGCAACTCTAAAAATTTATTGAGTTGTCTAACAAATACTTCTGGTTGCAAAAATGTAATGTCATCTTCGCATATTAAAATGTGAGGCAAATCATTATCAAATGCATTCTTTAAACATTTTAAATGACTTAGACTACATCCAAGTGCACCATTTGTAATTTCAATTGCATTAAACCTTGTACCAACCATGCCGACAGAAGATAACTGTTCTTCCACATGTTTCTTCCTATCAGTGCGTTTTAAAAGATTAATATAGGATGCATGTTTTATATCAGTAATGCTTTTCATGTTTAACCGTGTTATACATTAATCATGAAAATATTTGTTTAATTCTTTTTCCAAATATAGATGTATTCTTTATATTTTTGTCCAACATTTTTTCTTTCTGTTTCTCTTGCTGGAAGTGTCCTGCTAAATTTATTCATTTCTAGCATTTCATTTGCATTGCCAAAGATGGGAATACAAATGGTTTCGTATAGCGTTGCAGGAACATTTAAACAATAATGTCCACCACTTTTAAGGTTATCCCATGTTTTCTGGAAGAGTGGTTTATAAAATCCCTCATTCCATTCTTCCTTGGGTCTGCTGTCCTGTTTATCTCCGTAAATCTCTTTGTTATAAAATGGTGGAGACGTGAATACCATGTCATACTCAAGACTTGAGTAATCCACCGTTAATGCATTTTGAAAATAAAGATCACATTGCGTCGCCGATTCTTTCTCTAAATACTTGCACATATTTTGATAAGGTTCTTCCAAATTCTTATTGTAGTCTATACCAATGTATTTGGGTAAATTTGTAGCAGAGAATCCTACAAGTCGGCCGCCCCAACCCATAGTAAAGTCAAGTACGCACGTTGGTTTAAATTTGTCGTAGATTTTCATTGCAATTGTGGGGCGAAAAACGTCAATACTACCGTAGTAAATATTGAAAACTTTTTTAGCCTGCTTAATCTCGTTCAACTTGGGTTTTTCTTTTTTAATGTACTCAATTAGGTTTTTGGTGGAGTTATCACGATTCATATATTTTTCTTTATGATACCAGAAGTCATAAAAAGAGAGTCCTTGTTTGGATTTTGTATTGAGAAGCTCTGGATAAGTGAAATGCTCAACAAATTTAATTCCAACTAGGGAGAGTGGTTTTATTTCATAGAGTTTTCCCTCCTGGTATGCAGTTTTAAGTTTGTTATAGTCTGTAGCACAATGATCAAATGAGTAATTTTTTAGCTGTTTGGCAACTTCTTCCTTTTCTTCCTTTGTATATTCACAAAAATACATAGGCTGTGTTGTGAATAGGTTATAGATTATGTGCAAAATAATATTGGCAAATAATCCTAAAGTTTAAAGGAATTTATAGTTACATTAAAACATATTTTTTTTGACACCACCCATTCCAATATTGGCAGATGTTGTGGCGCGAGGTTTAATACCAATTCTTTGTGCATAGTCAGGTGCATATATATTTGTAGGCGTTAAAGGCTGAAAGTGTCCAGGTTTTTGTGGTTGTATTAGTTGTCCTTGCAATTGCAATTGTCCATACTCTTCAATATATATTTTTAGTTGTGCTTTCAAGCTCGTATTCTCTTGTTCAAGCATCTTATTTCTTGAGATAAGTTTTTGAATATCCATTGTATAAGGAAAATAAATATTTTATGCAATTTTAACTAATATTATTTTAAAATAATTTTATGTTGTTATAATATATTAACATGCCAAAATATACACGAGCACAAAAAAGAAAACTTCACAGAAAACTTCACAGAATAATGAGTTGGTCAAGACGCGAAGAAACGGACAAACCTCCAGAACTTTATCGTACAAAGAACCGCGGAACTCGCAAAAGATTGGGTATAGGTTATCAGAGTGATGAAAGTAGTCCTAGAAGTGCAAGTAGTGCGTCTTCAACTGGATCCTCTGTTATCTCTATTTTAGAAACAATTTTTCCTTTTGCCAAACCACAGACACAAGCGAGGAGATTATCTTCAGGTAGGACATCATCGGGTAGACGCACTAGAAGTTCTAAATCATCAGCATCTGCGTCATCAAATTCTATATGGAGAACTGTAAGCTCAGTTTTAGGTTTAGATGAAAATAAAAAATAAAAATTGAAATAACTTTATAACACATGACTAATTGCACAAATATACAACTAGTCATGACTCCTCCAGAAGCCATTGTATACATACTTATGTTTATTGCGTTATTTCCTGCTATGTGGCAATTTACCATTATGGCAATATTTGTCACAGTTCGCGCAATTTATGGATAAATAAAAATAAAAATTAAACAAAAATAAAAAATATTTTTAACGAAAAAATAAAAAATAAATTTCTAATTATAACTAAGAAACAATGACAAAAGGGTTAATTATATTTATTGGAGAATGCTTTAGAACAGGAGGACATGGATCTAGAGCTAGAGACACACCTGAAAGTATAAATGCACAACATGCCGCATCATTAACTCATGTAAAATTAATAAATAACATAAAAGAAAAATACAACATGGAAATAGATGTTGCTATTAATAGTTATAAAACGAATAATCAAGATCTTCTTTTAAATTGGTATAACAATAATAATTTAACTATTATTTTTTCTAATTTTATTGATGCAATGATTGGTCAAGAGGCACTAATAAATATTGCGTTACATAATGAAAAACTTGCAAATATTACTTGTTATGAATTTATTTTTATATGCAGGATAGATTTATTTTTAAAAGATTTAATGTTTGAATTATTTAATCCATATTCTCAAAAACTTACATTTCCATCAGTGTGTTGGGTTAAAGATTGTGTATGTAATAATATGCCTCGCGTAAATGATACAATGTTATTTATCCCAAAACAAATGTTAAATAATGATTTTATAGTAAATAAAAAGGTATCTTTTAAACACGAATCTTGGTTTATATATGTGCATGATTATAAATTAAATTTTTATGATTTAACAGTTTATCTTGATACATATCACGACTCTGATTCTGCAAAGGATTTCAATCCACTCTATTATATGATTGGTAGACAAGAGTCATCAATATGGCATAGTATTGCATACATATTAAATAGAAATACAATGCAGCCAAAATTAGATCTAGTTACACAGGTAGATTACATGAAGGGAATAAAAAATATGGCATTATTATTAGTTGGCTTGCATTATAAAGAAAATTATACTGCTCCGTGCATTCCTAATTCTACTGGTGATGTTGATTTTCGTTTACATGTTAAAAATATAAAAACAAAAGTACTAGACTATTTTAATAAATTTTATAATATAGATACGTATATTTCAACAAATAACAGTAATTATTTAAATGAAATGCTTAAAATATATAACCCATATAAATTTTTTATAGATGATCGTTCAAATCGTATATTTAAAACAGTTAAAATTTTAAAACTATTAATGGATGAAATTAATAAAGGAAAACAATATGATTATATTGCAATAACAAGACTAGATATTTATTTTCTTATGGATTTTTCAAATATTGAATTTTATAAATTTAATATAATATCAATTTTAGAAAAAAATGATGTATGTGATGATAATTTTTATTTTTTTCCAGTAAACTTTTTGCATAAATTTTATGATTTACTTAATAATAAATTATTGTCAATTCAATCTAAGGATCCATGTGTTTTGCATTACTTGCATCATGATATTTATAATCATTTTCCTATTCATTATATTCATAATCAAAATAGATTTGTTGCAGATTTAGATTTTTATAAATTAAGATATTTTTTTAATTGTAATTTAATTTTAAATAAAAATGATTTTAGTGATAATGTATGGTACAACTCTTGTAATAACAATTCTAGTATGTTAATAGACAATAATATAATAAATTTTAAAAAAAATAATAAACATATTTGCGGCAACTGTTGGATAGGGTATGTACTTTCAACTCCAGGATTCCATAATATTTCTTTTAATATTTACAGCGATAAAGATATAATAAATTATGATTTTATTAAAGTACACAACCCTATTAAGCTTTACAAAACAGAAAATATATATGCAAATACATGGACAAAAATAAATATAACAATTGAAACTAGTTATCCCGATGACTTATTGTGTTTAATATTTGATAACTTTGATGATTTTATTAATATTAAATATAAAGATTTGTTTATAAATAACAATATCGTTTGAAAAAATTTAAATAATAAAGGCATACTATTAAATTATAATGTATAACTATAATAAATGAAAACTATATGTTTTTCACTACTATATCACGATAATGAAGAATGTTTTTATAATTTATTTTATAACGTTTTATATCATTCTTCAAATTTTAAAATATATTTTCTACTTTCATGTACAAATAACGTAAGTTTTTATATACAACAAGCTGCTAACATGTATGAGAATATACACATTGTAACAATTCGGAATGAAAATATTCCCATTTGGGGGAATATTGAATTATTTAACCAACACATACTAAATATTAATTATTTAATAAATAATAATATAGAATTTGATTATTTGTGGTTTCTTGGATCTAATGAATTATTTATAAAACATATAAGTGAAGAATATATTGACAAATACACAATTAAATTAAATAAAGAATATAATGATAATGAAAATGATGATAATAAAAATGATGATATTTACATTAAAAAAGAATATAGAAATGAAATGATTTCTTATCAAAATAAAAGATATAAAATTTGGTGGGATAAATTTAAAAAAGATACCTATACATATAATATTTTTAAAGATAATTTAATATTTTATCAGATTGAAGGATTAATATTAGAAAATAAGTTAGCATTTGAAATCTGCAAAAAATACAATGAATATAAAATTTATAATATTAGAAATTTTAATGATTATGCATTAGAAGAGGTGTTTATACAATCTTATTTGTATAAGATGTACAATATTACAGAAATAAATTACCTTTGTTTCAGATACCTTATGATGAATATTTCAAATGAAAACAGTTTTAAAACTATAGAATCATTGTATAAAACTTGTTATTATCATCCATATACACTTTCAATAAAACCAGTAAATAGAACAATAAACGATCCCTTAAGACAAATGATAAAAAATAAAATGGAATACGTGGGATTTATACTAGATAATTATAGTTTTGTTGAAAATAAAAAATATTTTTCAAATAATTTTACTTGTTGTATTAATATTAAAAAAGATACTATAAACTTTTCAAAAATTTGCAAAGGGCGTCACGGGTTTTGTTGGTTTGGATATACTATTCCAAATATAGGTACATATACAGTTTCATTTGAAATTTATAGTAATAAAACAATTAATTTTGATTTTATTAAGTTACATAAACCAATAAAATTTTATAATTGTCCACCAGTATATGAAAATTGTTGGACAGAAATAAATATTACAATAAATATCTACAAACCTAATGATTTATTATGTTTTATATTTGACAACTACAATGATTTAATTAATATTAAATTTAAAAATATAAAAATTACTGACAATGAAAATTGTAAAAATAATATTAATATTACTATTATAGATGAAAAAATAAAAAAAAAACCATTATGTTTTGCATCTGGAACTTGTAGATTATTAAAAATAATTGGAGAAGGTATAGAACAAGTAGAACCATTGCAAGCTATGTTTCATGATGATTTTACAGGTATAAATTTTTTAGGAAAATTAAATAATGTCAAGCAACACATTCAACTTATTAATTTTATTAATAAAAATATTAATATTCCTTCTCATATATTAAAAAAATTTTTAACAGTATATAACTATGAAAAATGGGCAAGTATTAGATTGTTTGAGCCATATGATACAATTAAACATAAAATAAATAATATAAAAAATAATTTTTATGAGTGCAATTATTTTATTTTTGAAATTTCTTCAATTAAATGTTATACATGTGAAGGTTTTCAGGTACAATATGAACAGTTTGAAAATAATTCTCCTACAAATTGTTTATTTTCTATCCAAAGTAAAGATGAATTAATAAGTGATGTAAATAATTTAATAAAACTTATTTCAAAAAATTCAAAAATTATATTTATTTGCCATTTTAGACCTAATATTATTTATAATGATTTAACGTTGGCTATACCTAATCGGGAAATAATATATGAAACGTTATTAGAAATTTCTCAAAATAATAAAAATATATATTTGTATGATCCATCTATATTAATTTCACAAAATCACAATTACATAATTGATCAAGAACATTACAGTGAAATAGGATATAAAAAATCATTTGAATGCATATACGATTCTTTTATTAAAAGTAAAAATGTAGCTTTAATTATTCCACTACACCCAAAACATTATGAAATTATGTATAAATTATTAGATAAAAATATAACAGATATAATAGACGTATTTATTGTTTTTACTAATAAATATGAATATGATATTTTTAAACAAAAATACAAAATAAAACCAATTGTTTTGCCAGATAATTTTCAAACGGGAAGTATAGTTACATATAAAAAACTTTATGCTTTACAATCTATAATGAGTAATATTAATTATGACTATTTTATTGTATGTGATTCTGAAATAGATATTATAAATAAAAATTTTAATATGAATAATATTTTGAATAAGGTAGAATCTATATTTAAAAATAAAATAATATATGCTGGCGAAGCTAATAGACAACTTTTAACTGATACGGTAAATAGTGGATCTTCAAATGTATTTTGCAATAATGATTTTAATAAATTAAAAGATATTACTAATGATTTTACTTTATATTATTGGTGGTCAGATTTACCAGTATATAAGAGAGAACATTTGCCTGATTTTTTTAATAAAATATGTTTTAATAATATTTCATGGAAGCATTTTGATCACATTATATATTTAAACTATTTGTTGCTCTATAAGGATTTTTCTTTATTAAATATTACTCCATTAATAGATCATAATTGGTCATTAGAATTATATTACACCGATAATATTGAAAAATTAAATAAATTAAAAGAACATAAATATGGATTTGGTTGGGTAATACCAAAATTTTTAGAAATTAGCTATGATTATTTGTTAAATGAAGGAACATTTTTAATTTATCATACAGATAGAATATATAATGTAGATGGAACTTCTTTATAAAGATTAATTTTAAATTTTAAATTTATACGAATAAAAATTTTCTAAGGGCAAACAATGTTCCCAATTGTAAACAAAGTGATACATTTTTCTTAAAACTTCTTGATGAACGCCTGGAATTATATCATCCATTAATAAATTTAATTTTAAAAAATTTACAATATAATTTTTAATCCAGTAATGAACCTTATAATTATTGCCTAGATTTATAGAATCATATAAATTTTTAAATAATTTTGAATTATTATTATTCATAATAAAATGAAAATCACCATTGCATTCAACATGACCATTTACATATATATTATTTTCCAAATTGATGTAATTTGATAAATTTATATCCTTCCATAGCAATACGTCATATCTATATAAAATTATAATATCGTATTCTATGCAATTATCAAGTTCATATTGTTCTTTAAGTTCAATTACCTTTTTAATAGTTAATGCTTGGCTTAACCCCCCAAAATCATCTACATCTTTACAAAGTGAAGATATTTGATCATTGTAATGTGTATTGTCTTCAAATAATTTTTTAATCGGATTGTATAAAGTTGTTAATTCATTTTCTAAATCGTAATTCCAGCAATGACAAAATATATCAAAATCATAATAATTTTTATTAACTTGTATAATATGTTTAATTATAGAGTTATAGCATTGAATATAATCAATGTATGGAGTTTTTTTGTATATATCCCCAACTTTTAAAAATTGTATATCTTTTGATATAGCACCACGCATGCATAATGCAACCTTTAATTTTTTCATTATTATATATAATATTCATAAATAAATATATTTTATAGTAGTATTATAAATATGTCTACCAGAAATTGTTGCATTATTTGTTCTAATAAAGATTTTGAAATAATAAATACTTTTAATAATTTTCCAATAATGGCAATTTCAAATAATTCTGTAAAAGAGGAATTTTATGATTACACGCTTATATCATGTAGTAACTGCAATTGTTTGCAATTGCAAAATTTAGTTGATCCATCTTTATTATATTCAAATGTGTATATGAATGCTACATTTAGCGCATCATGGATTGATCATCATATTAATTTTGGCAAATTTATTCTTACTAACACAAATGATGTTTCTTTTTTAGAAATTGGTGCAAATAAAGGAGACTTGTATAAGATAATGTCAAAAGAAAGACAAATTACTTTTACTGCATTAGATATGTATAAGCATCAAGATTTACCACTAGATATTGCTTTTATTGAAGGAAATTGTGAAGATTTTAATTTTACAGGACATAATGCAGTTATTTTATCTCATGTATTTGAACATTTATATGAACCTAAAAAATTTATTAAAAATTTAAAAGATGGAAATGTTTCAACAGTATTTATATCTATACCAAATTTTGATTTACTTCTTAAAGAGAAAAATTATACTATGATTTACTCGCAACATACTTTTTATTGTGGGTATGATTATATTATATATTTGTTTGGATTGTATAATTATAAATGTGAAAAAGATTTTTTTTATAATGGAAATACTAAATCAATTATGTTTAAATTTGTATTAGATAATAATACTCATATAAAACAAATATTACCATCAACAGATTTAAAATTAATTAAAGATGTATATATAGACAAAATTGTCAGTTTAAATAAAATTATTATACCTGAAAATAGCTACATTGCACCTGCAGGAATTTATGGTCAATATTTTTATAATTTTATAAATGTGAATATGAAAAAAAATGTTGTTGGATTTTTAGATAATAATGAAAAAAGACACGATAATAATTTGTATGGAACAGATAAAAAAGTATATTATCCATTGTACATAGATTATTCCAACTCTACAATTATAATATGTGATTGTCCATATAAAGATGAGATTGTAATTGGTCTAAAAAATATTTGTGATTCTATTAATTTTTTATATGTGTAAATAAAATATATTTTAAATTAATAAAACAATTTAAAATAAAATATAGTTAAATTTTGATTTTAATTATATTCATAAATGGTATAATATGAATATAATTATTCCACTGGGGGGGCTGGGTGAAAGATTTAAGAATGAGAATTATGCAAAACCAAAACCATTGATTAATATTTTTGGTAAACAGATGATTTGTCATGTAATTGACAACCTTGATTTACACAAAGATGATAAACTAATAATAATTTATAACAAAGAATTAAATATACATCATTTTGACACCATTTTAAAAAATAAATATGAGAATATTGTGCTTATAGAACTAAATAAACAAACTGAAGGAGCTGCAGAAACTGTTTTATTTGGTTTAGAAAATATAGATGCTTCCTTTGTTAAAAATAAGTGTGTATTATTAGACTGTGATTCATTTTATACTGCAAATATTTTAAGCACATATAGATCTCAAGATCATAATGCAATTTTTTGTTTCAAGGATATTCAAGAAAAACCAATTTATTCATATATAACATTTGATTCATCAAAAAAGGTTTTAGATATAAAAGAAAAAATGAGGATCTCTGATTTTGCAAATACAGGATGCTATTGTTTTAAATCTGGAACTGTATTAAAAGAATACTGCAAAAGAATAATGGATAAGGATATTCGTGAAAAAAATGAATACTATACATCATGCGTCATAAAAGAAATGTTAAATGATGAACATGTATTTGAAGCAAATGTTATTAATATTAATGATTATAACTGCGTTGGAACTCCTTTTCAATTAAAAATTTACTGTTCTAATAAACTTAATACTGTGGAAAAAAAGAGATTTTGCTTTGATTTGGATAATACACTTGTTACATCTCCTGAAATAAAAGATGATTATAGAAGTGTTAAACCCATTCACAAAAATATAGAGCTTTTGCAACATTTGAAAGCAATGGGGCATTATATAATTATTCATACTGCACGCAGAATGAGAACTTGTAATGGAAATGTTGGAAAAATAATGAAAGACGTTGGTGAAATAACATTTAATACCTTGAATAAATTTAATATACCATATGATGAATTAATTTTTGGTAAACCATATGCAGATTTTTATATTGATGATCTTGGAGTAAATGCATACGATAACTTGGAAAAAAGCCTAGGATTTTACAAGACAACTGTTTATGAAAGAGATTTTAATGAAATTAAAAGTGAAAAAATGGATATTATAACAAAAAGAAGCAATAACTCTAAATTGCACGGCGAAATCTATTATTACAATAACATACCATCTCAGCTTAGAAAATTTTTTCCCATATTTATTGAAAATGGAGATAACTGGTATTCAATAGAAAAAATTAAAGGCATAACAATGTCATATATTTATTTGGATGAATCATTAACAAATGACATGTTTTTAAAATATCTTAATATGTTTAAGACAATTCACTCGTATAATAGTCCAAAAGATGATCAATCTTTAAATAGTACTAGTAGTACTACTAGTAGTAATAGTAATACAAATTTAACAGACCTTTGCGATTTGGAAGATATATATAGCAATTACTCTGCAAAATTAAAAGAGCGATACGAGTCATACAATTATTCTTCATACAAAAATAGTCAATGTATATTTAATAAATTAATTGAGTATTTTGATAACTACAAAACAGATAACAAAGGCACTAAAACTATTATACATGGTGATGCGGTATTTAGCAATTGCATTATTGATGAAAACAATGATTTTAAATTAATTGATATGAGAGGAAAATTGGGTGATGTACAAACAATTTATGGAGACATTTTTTACGATTACGCAAAAATATACCAAAGTTTAATTGGATATGATGAAATCTTGCTTGATAAGATTGTATCAAATGAATACAAAAAAGTAAAAATAGGAATCTTTGAAAATTACATAAAAGAAAATTTTGGCGAAGAATGCATCAAACAAATTAAAATGATAACAAATAGTTTATTGTTTACATTAATACCGCTTCATAATAATAATAAATGCGGTGATTTTTATAAACTCATAGACATGGAAATATAATTCTATCCTAAATACTTCTTCAAAATAACTGCAGGTATCAATTCCTCTTGCATCTTTTCCAATTTCTTGAAACACTTGTTAATCGTAACCTCACTAATCTCACTAACATTCTTGACATCGCGCTTTGAAATGTTCAGCTTGCAGGTTTGCGCAATGAAATACACAATTCCTGCCGCAATAGAATGAGGCGTGTTTTCAGGCATCAAATTCTTCTTCTCAATCTTCAGTGAAATAAATTGACACAGCTTTGTAAGCTCATTATTAATACTGAGCTTTGAGCAATAACGCTCAATAAACGCCTCTGGCTTTGTCTTGCAGAAGCTAGTCTTCTCCTTGTGATCCATGTCTTTTTCCAGTTGATTAATAATGGTTTGTGCATTTTTGCACCCCTTTGTAGCACTAGTCACATCAATATGGAAAATCTCTGCCAACTCTTTTGCTGTTCTAGGAAAGTTGTTAATCCTACACGAAACGTAGATTGAAGCCATAAGAAGTCCATCCTTGTTGTCACCTCTAAAGGTTTGATCGTACTCTGATATCTTTTTGTGATACCTGACTGCATCATCAATAATCATCTTTGGAATCCCAGCATTTTGAGCCAAAAGAGTAATTCTTTGAAACTCATCATATTGTGATTTCTCCTTGTATGGCATAGATTGCCATTCTGTATAACGTCTTATCTTTCTCATCTCATAAGAGGTTACACCACTACATAAAACCTTGCAACCGTAAGATGACTCCTTTAACAACGGATTAATTGGCATTCCGCATCTTGTAGGGTCACTATTCTGGTTATCATCTGCTCCATAATACCTCCATTCGGCAGACTGATCAACCATATCCTTATAAATAATCCCGCACTTTGTATTAGTGCATGTTAGAAATCCTTCATCAGAGAATGCTAGATTGAAATCGCACTGATCGCATCTTTCGCGATCTCCACAAGATCTATAAATGCACTCCAGCGGCACCTTTGCCTTATTCTCACCAAACTCAGCATCAAATACATTCCATAGTTTGGCCTTGTTAAAAGTGATGTCCTTTCTTTTTTTGGTTTTGTCTGTCTTCTCGGCAGTTATCATTTTTTCTGTTTATTAGACTACATGGATTATGTTTAAATCAATTTTTTTATATATTTACAATATAACACAATGGGGAACTCTTTTTCAAATAGTACAGCTCAATCGCAGTTTGCAGATAGATCATTAAAACCCAAACCATTAAGCCAAATTATAGATTATATTGCCACATACTACATTCTTACAATGGATTTTAATAGTCTTAAGAAACTGGCAGAAAAGGAATATTGTGACAAGATGGTGATCTTAACTAGCGATATTATTGAACGATATTTTACTGACATGGATATTACATATTTAGCGCAAAAAATAAAGGATGGAAAGGAGGTTAATGAGCTTACAAATGACAATGTAATTTTCTTTGACAAATCAAAATTGGATAACTTGGATGTCACGAGCCAATTGAAGAAAACGCGCCTTTGCATTGGAATTGCCAAATTTTACGTAAAAATTGCACACGTATTTGCTGCAATTGTAATGACGATAAACCCTGTTTATATGTACAAGGATGAATCTGGGGATCTTGTAAAGGCTCCATTGTTCAAGAAAGGACAAATTCCTAAGAATGTGAAACGCTCTTTATATAAAATGGGGTTGTGTGAAAACCGCATAAATGCTCTTAAAAGGGGTCAAGATTATAGCACATTAATGGATGGGGATGATATAAATGTTAGACCCAAGGTGTGCAATGTTAATACTCGCATGGATGGCGAAACTAAAACATTAATGGATGAGCCTGGAATTCCAGAATTGATGGATTTGTATTATGATGATGTATATGATTATTCTACTGGGGAATTTAAAGGCATGAGTGAAAATACAAAAAGGATGTACATGGCTGATTTGGAGTTGTTTTACAAGACTTTTACTGGAAATTCGTCTATGCCTATAACTGTAAGAAAGTTTAGCGATATTCAATTAAAAGATTATGAAAGTTCCCCTCAATGTGAAGGTCCTAATCCTGCATTTGAAAGGACATTTCGTGGATCTCTAAGGGACAAGCTGTTCTACGATTATGCTGCAAATATAAGAGACATGGTTCAACGTGCAAATGAAAACCAAGAAGCTCTATTGGACATTATTAATGAGCTTTTTGTTTATACTATAGATCCACAAACACAAAAGAGAACTATTCGCATTAATCCAGCGTTAACAGAGGAGAGTTTACAATTAGTTATTGAAAAAACGCGCGCAATTATTATTAGGTTGTATTTAACATGTGAAACGGATTTTTCAAAAGGAGTGCAGTTATATGAGGCCATTATAGAGTCAACTATTGTTAAAACACTTGGTGAACAAGAGAAAAACTTGAAATTAGCTGCTGCAAAATTGTACACGCCTACAGTTGTTCCTGCTTCTGCAGAAGAGCAGGACTTGTTGCGAGTTGCAGCAAACCAAGTTGATACTCAAAAAGTAGGTGTTGTTATAGATAAAGATCGTATTGCAAAGGAAGAAGAATTAGTTCGTCAAGCCGAGGTAACAAATGTTGCACCTTCAGTTTTAAATTTGCAACAGGAACAAGGACAAGGCCAACAACCTCAAAATATCCAAAAACAACAACCAATCATTACTCCATTAAGGGTAGAAGAAGGCATAGCAATTGATGCAGTAGAAGACAGTATTGCGGATGGAATTCCTCTGGTAGCTGGAGCATTGCTAGCATAAAAATCTAATGTTATAATATATAGTATGCACAATCTTGCAGGATCTTCTAATGCACAGTTTCATTCAAATGAAACGAGCGCGTTTTATTCAAATGAAAGTATAGCCGATACAGGAACAGTTAATCCTTATGCGTTAATACAACTAGCAGGAAGAAAAAGACGTAGCTTTAGGAAAACAAAAGGAAAAAAATCAAAAAAAATGGGAAAAGGCAAAAAGACCAAAAGTCTTAGAGGAAGAAAATCTAGGAAACATAGGAAATCTAGACATTATAAAAAATAAAAATCTTCAAATAGTATATAATATGGCTGTTCACACCCGTAGTATGACCGCTAGAAAGAGAACGCTTGCTATTTACCGTCGCCGCGTCAAGTTTTCCCGCTGCCGTGGAAGAAAGGGACCTGGTTGCACGAGAAAGGTTGGCTGCAAGAAGGCCAGAGGTACCAAGCGCAGATTCTGCCGCAAGACCACAAATCGCCACATTTAAATTGCAGGTCTAGTTTGAAACTGGATGCAAATGTGGAGTAGATTTTTTTATAATATTTATACAAAGCTTTATTTTGAAGCATTGTATAAATTTGGATATAAACATAATAGAAATTTTTGAAATTATTTATTTTGACATTAAATTTAAGTTGTCGTGTTAATTTTAGTAAATACATCATGCATTACGATGTATTTACTTGTTTATTTTACTAAATTTTCCATATAGCTAGATAAGGGAGAAATTTAATTTAAGCCTTGGCCTTGGAGGCGGCGGCTTGGGCGTGAGCGGCAGCTTGGGCAGCGGAAGCGGCTTGGGAAGCAGCAGCGGCGGCGGCGTGGGCAGCCTTGCCAGCCTGTTGGGCGGCCATGGCAGTCTTGCCAGCCTTGGCACCCTTGGAGGCGGAAGCGGCCTTCTTGGCAGCCTTGGAGGCTGTCTTGGCAGCAGAGGCAGCCTTCTTGGCGGCGGAAGAGGCCTTCATGGAGGCAGCCTTCTTCATTGTTTTAGCAGCGGACTTAGCGCGACGAGCAGCTTTAGACTTCATCATACGACGGGAGGCCATTTTATATATATTGATAACAAAAAAAAATAATTTCAAGAAGAAAATCAAAAAATGCTAAAATAGCAAAAAACGCAGTTTGCCTAAATAAATAAATTAACCTCTTAATATTTTCATTCTCCCTAAACTTACCAAATAGTATCTTGGTCCGCCCAATACATTTGATCGCCTTTTTTAATATTATAAATTGATGTAAATAGTTTTAAACGTGCAAGAGGGCAATTTACTCTGTATTTATCAAGAGGATGAGGGTTTGTTTTTAATAAAGAACGTATAGCGTTTTTATAAATTGTTTGTCTGGCCTGAACTGCTAAATAAATGAAATATGCTTCAAAAGAAATGGCGCGGATTGGAACAACATCAGCGTTCTTATCCTGGAAATCTCTTAAATATTCTTCGCAGATGGCCATACCAGAAATATCTGCCATATTTTCTCCAGTACTCAAAGTTGCATCCATCTTAATACCATCATATGCAGCAAAGGTTTCATATTGCTTAACAACATTGGCAACTTTTTTATCAAATATTTTTTTATCGTGAGGAGTCCACCAGTTATGCAAATTGCCTTTATAATCATATTTGCTTCCAGTGTTATCTAGTGAATGTGACATCTCGTGCGTTAAAGTATAACCAATGTTTGCCAAATTATACTCTATACCACGTTGATCAAGATCAATAAATGGTTTTTGTAATATACCCAAAGGAACGTAAATAGAATTTTCAGCTGGAGTATAGTAAGCATTAACAACGTATGCCTGTGAACCCACAAAATTAAATGCCTGCCAGTCAATTGTTGCCAAATCTACCAATGGTTTTCCCTCTAAATCTATCATTTTTCTTTTATTCCATTTAGCAAGCTTTAATAAATTACCCCACGTGTCAAGCCAATCGTAACTTAATAAGGCGTCGGGTTTTAAAATCTTGGGTTCAGCAATTGTTAATTTCAAATGCTCAAGTTTCAATAATGCAGATTTTTTAGTGCTAGGTGAGAGCCAAGTATTACGCTCAATAATTCTTATAAATACTTTTTTAAGATCATATGCCAAGTTTTGTACATAGTCAATGTACTGCTTTTTTTTATTGTGTTCTACATATTGATTTGTTAAAAATGTATTGAAACATGCCGCTAATCCCAAAATTGGATATAATTTATCAGGAACCATTCTTGGTTGACCAGTTACAAACTTTCCATTAAAATCGTACCAAATTTCTCTCCAATTTTTATTAAAACGTATAATTTGACGCAGATAAATATAAATAAAATAGGCTCTCCATTTGGGTGTTTGCCAGTTTTCTTGTAAACGCGTCATACTACATTTTAAATAATTAAGACTTGTTACTATAAAAGATGAAGGTGTGCGTTCATATCCCAAATAAGAAGCAAGTTCTTTCCAATTAAATCCGTATTTTTCCATTGCTTCATTTGCATAAACTGTATTATAGTATTCAGGAGAATCCTTTTTAATCTGGTTGCACCCCATGTCAGTTAACATGTCATATTCAACATCAAATACGTCTTTTGCTTTTAACCCGTGATTTTTACCTAAGCAGGTATCAAAGATTTTGTTAATATAGTGAAGAAAGTGTGCAATAAAATTTTTCTTGTATTTTTTTGTATCTTGATCAACAGTATTATCTTCAATATAAACTTCATAATCATAAATAGATAAGATGGGTGCAGAAATGGTTGATTTATAATGTCCCGCATTTTTTTCATCATTCATTACATTCCAAACAATTGGAGAACCCCAAGATACAACCTCGTTTTCATTTATGTGCGCTAAAAGCTTAATCAAATTACCTTCTGCAATTAACCCATCAAGCTCTTCAATAGTGCTCTTAACGTGTTTTACGGCCTCTGGTGGAGATAAATGCAAAAATGAATGATAAATGTTGTGGAGCTCTGTTGCCTTTTTATTTTTATGTGTTGCTATATATTTTTTTGTATAACCTAAGAGTTCATAATACACTTTTTCTTGTACAATTCTAAAACTATCTATTTTGGGGTAGAATTTTTTGACATTTCTTGTAAATTTTATTTTTTCCTGGATCCAAAGGTAATTTATATATGTGTAATAATCACTTTGAGCCGTTACATTTGATGGAGAAAATGCAATTTTAAAAAGATGTATCATCTCTTTTTCAGCGCGAGTGTTTAATTTTTTAAGATTTCCTTTCAAGGTTTTTTCATAGTCATCCTCAAAACGCTGAAAAGTATTTGCAGACGTATTACAGATTAAACTAACTTGTTGTTTGCTTAATTTTCGCGTTTTATTATTTGTTAAATTTTTTTTTTCATTTGCGTGTTTTATATGTCTTTTTGTCTGTGTCATTATATATTACACGAATAATATATATTGAAGTATATGTGATCACTCTTAAATCTTTGTGTTTTGCACATGATTCATAATAATTCTATTCCATTGTTTATAAGCTCCATTTCTTGTTAAATGTTCTTGTGCAAATGTAAATGCATTTTCGGCAATTTGTTTGGCTTTTTCATAATTGTCCAAACACCATTTAGTTTTTTCAACTAAATCTTCCAAATCTCTTTCAACTGGAATATAATGTTCCCATGGAATCAAATGTTCATAGAAAAATTCTTTATGCGGTCTGTCCACTAATAATACTGGTCTATGAGACCAAAATAAGTATTTTAAACGCCCCGAATAGCCATATCCCTCAATATCAAGTAAAATAGAATATTTTTGTACTAAATCTTGCATAGAAATATAATTGCGCGCAGTCACAGTTTGATTAGGTGTTTTTTGCCAATTTACAGACATAATATCAAATAAATCAGTATTTGCTTTTCCTATATCAAATAGTTTTTTTCTTCTTTCATTTGTATCTAGATTGCCAATCCAACCAACTTTATTTATTTCAAATGTAGTTTTTCCAACATTATCCATTTGTTTTGTGCATTCTTCATAATCATTTAATCCTACCTCTTTCCAGTTGCAAAAATTAAAGTCTGGGGCCATTGTTGAGTAATCATTTTTTGTATTGCTATATGTTAATTCATTTGTTCTTTGATAATCGTGGGTAAAAATATGAAGCTTGGAAAAGTTTGGCCAATTATATATTTTGTCTGCGTTATAAACACACCAAATTGTAGATGGGTTGCGAGTTTCATAACCTCCCCAATCATGAAACAAAACTCTACCATTTTGTTTACAAATTACAAAGTGTTCATTTCTTGACATGATCTGTTATTATATTAAAAATTTTTTATTTATTGCCATTAAACTTGTCTTCTATTTTGCTTAATAACTCATCATTGTATAAGAAATTTCCAGATGGTTTGTATGATGTCACTGGAGTAAATTTTTTCTGCGTCTTTTGATTATTTCCATTAGAAGAAGACGAAGAATCTTTAAACTGAAACATCATTTCATCTGGATTAGCATTTTCAAATTTCAATGCTTTTTCTTCCTCCTCTCCAATCTTTTTTCCATATTCATCAACTACAATACCTGTCTTCTTCTTTAATTCAGTTCTAACATAAGAAGGCACCCAATGAGCCCAGGATATAAAAAGAGTATTTGGATGAATGTATCTCAACGTAAATCCGTTTTCTTTCAGTTTATCCATGATATATGCAATGCAGGCACCCTGATCATATTTTGGAACTCCAATAATAATTTCAGGAACAATAAACCAGCAGAATTGCTCGTCCATTTTCTGTCTAGATGTTGTTTTAATTCTAATATGCACACGATTAAGAATTTTATTAAAAAGCTCTAGTTTATTAAGATCATATTGCCGTTTTTTTTCATAAAGTTCATCAATATTTAGTTTTTCAGAAAAGTCTGCAACATTTTCAAGAGTAAATATATTTGCCATTACTACAAAAATGAAAGAAAAAAACTTGTCAAATATAATTCATTCAATAATGTAAATTAGATATTAAATACATATTGCTTGTATTATTTACAAATACTTATGACAATCAAACACTTGGTAATATCTGGCGGTGGTCCAACATCAATACGAGCATTAGGTGCAGTGCAACACTTGGAAAAAAACGGCATTTGGAAAATAGATGACATAGAAACAATCTATGCTACATCTGCTGGGGCAATTTTGGGAGTAATTCTGTGTTTAAAATTTGACTGGGACACTATTAACGCCTATATTATTGATAGACCATGGCACGAGGCATTTCCAGTAAAAGCTAAGCATATATTTGAAGCATATACAAAAAAAGGTCTATTTGATAACAAAATTGGCGAAAAGATTTTTACGCCACTTTTTAATGCAAAGGATATTCCATTAGGAATTACATTGAAAGAATTCTATGAATTTTCAAAGATTGAAATCCACTTTTTTTCATTAGAAATTAACAAGTTTGAGACGCATGATATTTCCTATAAGACGCATCCAGATCTTTCTTTGTTGACTGCAATACACATGACTATTGCTATACCAGTTGTAATAACACCAACCTGTGTGGATGATAAATGTTTTATTGATGGTGGAGTTGTTGCAAACTATCCACTTAGTTATTGTCTAAACGAACATCCAAATATAGATGAAATCTTATCATTTAAAAATGAATACGAGGAAGAAGAAGAAAATATCATAAAAGATGAATCCTCGTTGATTGAATTTTTAATCTATTTTCTGGGTAAGCTTGTAACAAATGTTGACACGGAATTAAAGCAACAAGTAATCCCAAATCAAGTATCATATAAAACACCTCATTTGAGTTTTGAATATTTGCAAAAGGCTCTATCTAGTACAGATTTAAGGAAAGACCTGCTTCAATCGGGCATTGAATCGGCGCAGGTGCTTCTAGACTCAAAAAAATCATCTATTCCAGAAGAAACGGAGGAAGAAAAAGTTATTGAAGAGGCTTGCATTGCCGAGAATATAATAAATGCCGAAATGGACTTAAAGAACAGTGTGTAAAAACTGGTCAAGAGTTTTTTGCGTAGGCTTTGCGTCAAACTCAATAACCTGACCATCCTTTAAGAGCTTGATTGTGGGGTAGCCTTCAATCTTATATTGACTGATCATTCTTTCAATGTCTGGAGACTCATTTGTGCAGTTTACTTCTGTAAACAATACCTTGTAACCATTGATAGTCTTGCCCTCATAATCATTTTTTAGATTTTCCCACTCGGGCTTTGCAGTTTTACAGTGAGGACACCAGTCAACATAAAATAACATCAACTCGGCTTCTTTTCCAGAGCCAGCAGCACCATTTTTCATAAATTCACGATTGGGAACATATGCCGCATTCTTGTTCTTCATATATGTTGTGTAAAATTGGTACAAATAATAAATTGTGATTGCTCCAAAAACAAAAAGCACAAATCCAATAATTAAAATATTTCTCCAGCCTATGCGTTGCACAATATTCTTAACGCTTGAAGCAATTGTTTGTCCACCAGTCATTTGAGAAGGATTTGCGTGAGTTATGGGAGCTCTTCTAAGCATGTATATATATTATTGAAGAAGAAATTAGGCGTTTGTTTAAACGAGAATGAATAGTCGTTAAACTAGATTGTTTTAAATGCATTTAAAAATAAATGATGCATTATATAAAATGCTATATCGTGACGCCACAGGAAAAATAATTGTGATCAATAGATGTGATTACAAGAATGATCAAATCTATTATAAACAGCTCTTTGCATTAAAAAGAGAAGTGTGTAAACAGTTTAGCAATACTCCTAAAGATGCAAATGTAAATATTGGCGTTAACAATAGAAAAAAAACTATTGCTAAAACAGACTTTTAATAACAGACAATATTAATATAATTAAAAATAATGAAAATACATAACTGCATAATATATTTGTCTTAACTGGATCCCACGTCGTATTCATCATGACAACGTTGAATTTTTTTGAAAACTGGTCGTTTTGAATAAAATTTGCATATAATGTGTAACCTAAAAGTGTTAGAATGATAACCTTTCCAAATATAGAAGTTAGTATAAATTGATTTAATGGACTGAACATGAAAATAATTATTAGCACAATTGATATAACTGTGCATAAACATACGTGTTTAGTGGCCTTTGAATATTCAATTACTAAATTATTGGACATTGATGTGGCAGTATTAATATAAAGAAAGATTTTATTGGGCGGTAATTTTTTCTATCTATATTTTAGTGATCATGCACAATAAAACTATTCGTAAAAATTTAACCTTTAAAAAAACAAGTTCAAATAATACTAGCAAAAAAAAGAGAACTTATAGTAAAACAGACTATAGTAGTGGCGATGGCATGCTGACCAGTGTTTGGGGGCCAAGTATGTGGCATTATTTGCATATAATGAGTTTCAACTATCCAGTTAATCCCAGTGCAGACGATAAAAAACACTATCGCGATTTTGTTATAAGCTTAAAGAATGTATTACCGTGCAAATATTGCAGAATAAATTTGAAAACAAATCTTAAACAGTTACCTCTTACTATGGCAGACATGAAGAGTCGCGAAACTTTTTCCAAATATATTTATAATCTGCATGAACTAATAAATAAAATGCTTCATAAAAAATCAAACCTGACTTATTGCGAGGTTAGAGAAAGATATGAACATTTTAGATCTCGTTGCACAAAAGAAAATCCTACACTTTTTAAATTTAAAAAGCTTACAAAAAATAAGACCCAAAAAAATAAGACCCAAAAAAATAAAAAGGAAAAAGAAAAAGGATGCACTGAGCCTCTTTATGGTAAAAAGTCTAGGTGTATTATTAAGATTGTGCCTCAGGAAGAGAAAGGCTCTACTTTCCAAATGGATAAAAAATGTGTTAAAAGTCGCGATATTAAAAAAGTGCAGGATTTATAAAACGTATGCGAATTGTTGGTCTAAAAATTCTTTGTTATTATTGTATTCTCGCATTACATATGGATTTAAACTACACACTTCTTTAATATGTAGTGCAACTCTTTTTGCTTCTACTTTGTTGCAATAATAAGCTGCAACATATTGTGTAAATAAAATATCCAAATAGATTGGATAGTCTACAAAAATATTAAAAGACTCTATTTCAGCTAATAGAGCTTTTGCACAATCATAGCATTCACGATTATATCCAAATTGCAAGTATCTTTTTAATATATGGTGATATATATACATTATATTTCGTGTTGGACCAATAAAATTATTTAATATTTGACCGTAATCTCCATAGCTTCTATGAATGTCATCATAAAATTCATCCAATACTTCCAAATAAAACATTTCTTCACCGTGACCATATCCTAATTCAATAGTTTGAACGCATATATCTTTTAATCTGTTTAATACATGTTTACCTATTTCTAGACCGCATGTAAAAAAACATCCACAAACTACCCATCTATATTGTTGATAGTATTCTTCTTTATGCTCAGAATTTTTATATTTTTTATCATTTACATTCATTATTTGTACATGAAATTTTTCCGCTTTTGCATAAGTTAGTGCTTTTAATAATTTTCCATGATCATAGTTTTCGCAAATTTTGCTTCCATTTTCATTTACAAAGCTATCAATCCACCCAAACTTGGAAGTTTTAAATGGATTCTTATTAATAATCTGTAATACAAAATCAAATTTATTACATTGAATTAAATAAGAAACAGAATTAGTTCGTTGATCTCTTGTTGGCCAAAATGTTTCACGATTTTTATTTACCTTGTCTAGATACTGAAAAGACCAAAGATCTTTTTTCTCTATTTGATAAAATCTTGAAATTGAGTTTAATCCATATTCTTTTCTTTTCTTTTTAATTAAAGGAATTGTCAGTTCATCTCCAAAAAAAACAAAATAGCACGGCATCCTTAAAACCGTGTCCATAGATTTTTCAATATCATCCATATTTTTTGTATAATTATCATTATTTTTATTTAAACAAAAGCATGCAGTAACTAATGTACAGTCTGGTAAAATGTTGTTGTTTTTTGGTGCAACATAGTCTATAAAATAATTATTTTCATTTAAAATTTTATAAAAATTATCAAAATCCTGTAATGACATTAAATGACAACCTACTATATTTTCTAATACTATATTTTGACCGCAGCAAATTCCTACTGCAAGATGTGGCTGATATTGATATTGTCCTTTATAGTTGCATCCAAAAAAATGCTCATCTCTAGTAATAGTTTTGCACTCTAATATGTTTGAGTAATATGCAATGCAAACATCACATGCATTATAAAAATTATCTCCCTGCATTTCATGAGTATCCTCATATTCTTTGCATAAAACTGTCCACGTTTCTACCATTTTTTCAAAATATTGATAAAGTACCGATAAGGCTCCATTGGATAAAATAAATCCAGGACCACCATCATGAAAATATTCATGTATTCGTGTTTTTGACCCATGGCCTCCAATATATAATTTTTCTTTTGGATTGTATTCTTTAATCAAACCTAGAAGTTTTGGAATATTTACAAACGTGTCTGTTCCGCAGCAAAATATAAAATCTACATCATAATTGTCGCAAATATATTTTAGACCCAAATTTTGTTTATAAGAAGCGGATTTATAATCATTTAAAACACCAGGAAGATATATATATTCTGGACCTTGTAGATTAGTTTGTTCTTCTCCCAAAAAATAAAAAAAACGCACATTTTTGTTCTTAGCATCTTTAATCCATGTTTCATTCATTTTAAGTATTTGATCTTTGTATTTTGGAATTGTTGCACACGCATAAATACATATAGCAAGTTCAATGTGTTCTTTTTCCATTTTTTGTATTCTTTATTTAAATAAGAGTTGCAGCATTTATATCATTTTGCTCATTTATTTTATTTTTATATTTGATTTTTATGTTTAAGTGTAAAAATCAAACAGTTTATAAGAGTTTTTTATTTTTACATGCCAAATGAACTGAAATCAGTCATTACTGGAACGGGCATTTGATCTGGGTTAAAAGAACTATAGTTGGGGACTTTTTTGCATTCAAAACTAGGCTCTGGGCATCTGCCGCATGGAGGGCAAGGTTGGCATTTCTTTGCATCAGCATTTGCGGGGCATGTTGGGCATGCAGGGCAAGCAGGACAAACAGGAGGAACAATCTCTGATTTTAAAATATACAAGTCCTCTGACCCTGGGGGAATTTGGCTTGCTGGAACTCCAGGTGGAAGAGAGTTTTGATATGCAGATGGATCATAGTTTGTTGCAGCATAAGTATTTCCATTTGGACCAGTAACAACTGCTGCACTATTTCCCTGGGGTCCAGTAACAACTACACCGCTAGCACCATTTGTGGATGCGGGGTAATTGTAAAATGATTGCTTGTATGCATTGCTATAATCTGAAGTTTGATTTGTTGTATCCGCATCAGTATTGGTAGTTGTATCACTAGATTGGGAGCCATCATTTATGTAACTATTTGTTGCGGTAAAAATAAAAGAGCTTCCATCGGGCAATGTTACCTTTAAAGCCTTTGCACCATTAGCGGTTGTTATTATTTGACCCGAACCACCATTTGGTCCAGTAAATACTTTTGAGGTAATATCTGCTTCTTTATTTTTGTTATCACTATTGTTTTTATCACTATTGTTTTTATTTTTGCTTTTCTTGTGGTCAATGTAAAAAATTTCTGTGTTACCATTTTTCTGGGTAATTACAATAGTATCATTTCCATTTGTTTGAATGACGCGAGCAGTTGCACCATTTGGACCATAAAATATTGCTGGATGAGAGCTGCCAGAATAGTGATTGTAATTATCATAATTTGTAGATTCAGTAGATCCCGTATCTGGATGATCGCTTGTTGATACGGTTTCAGTTGCAGGATTTATTGAAGAATCGTCTGCTGTTGAAGCATTAGTAAACCCATCTCTTCTGCAATATCCTCCTAAAAAGGAGCATAAAACTAATCCAAATAATAATATTAAAAAGAGAAATAATGCTTTGTTCATCATTGTATAATTTATATAGTGAAAAAATTTATAATTAAATTGATTTGATTTTATATTTCTATAGTTATAACAACTGTTTGAAGAGATGTCCATGTCAAAGAAGGACTACGTGTATGCCGATATAATTGAGGATAGTGACGATGATGGTTTTGAAATTGAGGTGGAAGTTCCAAGCAAGACCAAGAAACTTGCAAAAAAATCCAAGGTTAAGGTTGTAGACAATGATGTGAAACCAAAAGAAGAGGAAAATGATGGTGAACCCAAAGGAGCACTTGTTAAAAAACCAAGAACAAAAATTATCGCAACACCTCTGCGCAAATGTCTTCATGAAGATTCCAATATAGTTGAAATTGGGGTGGATGAGGCTGGACGCGGACCACTTTTTGGAAGAGTATATGCAGCTGCTGTAATTTTACCTAAAGATGACAGTTTTGAACATTCCAATGTAAAAGATAGTAAAAAGTTTCATTCAAAAAAGAAGATTGAAGAGGTTGCTAATTATATTAAAGCCAATGCATTGTCATGGGCTGTTGCATTTGAAGATGAACAAACTATAGATCAAATTAATATTCTACAGGCCACTCAACAGGCCATGCACAAGGCTATATTGAGCGCTAAAAAGCAATACGTTGCAAAAACAGCATTAGAGCAGACTAGTATTCACTTGTTAATTGATGGCAATTATTTTAAGCCTATTACTAATTACAACAATGAAAAGAAAAAGATTGAATCTCTGCCTTTTACATGCGTTGAAGGCGGAGATAACAAGTTTAGTTCTATTGCTGCAGCATCTATATTAGCAAAGGTGGAAAGAGACCGTTATATTGATGAGCTTTGTAATAAAAATCCTGAACTAGCAGAAAGATATAGCATTGATAGCAATAAAGGATATGGTGCAAAAAAACACCTTGATGGAATAAAAGAGCACGGAATTACTATTTGGCATCGTAAAACATTTGGAATTTGCAAGGAACACTGTTAATACAGAAAAAGTTTAAAATTAATTTCTTTTAGAAATTTATATGAATCTCGGTCTTATTAAAAGAAAAATTTTTCTTGCAAAACAACAATTTAATGATAATTCAAAACTAAGAGTGCAAATAGATGCAATTAAAAGTGTTAGAGTATTTGAAAGCAACAAACAATTTATTATTGATATGAACGAAAAGTGGAATTTAATAAAAAAACAAGAACTTGAATCAAATACTGGCGAACCAAGAATTGGAGTTGTTGTAGCACATTATAATGAAAATTTATCGTGGTTGCCCAATATTAAGTACAAGTGTAGAATTATTTCTAAATATGGTCTACCAAAAGAAACTGCGCCAAATAAAGGCAATGAAGCCTCTAGTTTTTTACAATATATTATTAACAATTATGAATCATTGGATGATTATACAATATTTGTACATGGACATAGAACTGCCTGGCATCACGCTGAAAATACAGATGTTAAAATTAATAGGCTAGAATTTAAACACAATTATTACAATATAAATGATGGAGGTCTACGAAGTTTAGTTGGTATACCAGAATGGAATAGAATGCGTTATATGATCCCCCCAGTAACATTGCTTTTTGGTACATTTGTTAACCTAAAAGAATTAAGGTTTAGAAATTCTGCACAGTTTTACGTGCACAAAAACAATATTTTAAGACATAGTAAAGAAACCTATCAAAAACTATATGAATATTTAATGAAAAATCACGAAACCAGTTATTGGACTGGAAGAGTTTTTGAATATTTGTGGCACGTTATATTTACTGGAAATATTTGCGATATACCATAATTTATGTCTCAATAAATTTTATTATGCTGAACACATATCGCAAATCTCATCCTCTTCATTATTTTCACCATTGTTTTCATGATTTTTGTTTTTCATTTTTTCTGGCTCCAAGGTAAATTGCTGCGCCTGATGCTTTGCCTTTCTCCTAAGATAATAAATACCTGTTTTTAATCCTTGGCTCCAAGAATGAAAGTGCATAGACGTCAAAATATTATATGTTGGATCTTCAACCCAAAGATTGAGACTTTGACTTTGACAAATAAATGCACCGCGATCAGCTGACATATCAATAATGTGACGCATTGGTATCTCCCAAACAATTTTATATTTGTTTCGGATATGTTCTGGAATTGTAGTAATCTGTTGCACACTTCCCTTGTTGGCAATAATGTTATTTTTAATGCTTTCACTCCATAGACCTAGTTTAATTAGATCCTTCATCAAATACTTGTTTGTAACAACAAATTCTCCTGCCAATGTTCTACGACTATAAATATTGCTCGTTAAAGGTTCAAAACATTCATTGAATCCTAGAATTTGTGAGGTGCTTGCAGTTGGCATTTGTGCAAGCAAAAGTGAATTGCGAGTTCCATACTTTATTATAGAATTCTTTAATGCGATCCAATCATAACGATTGCTTGGCTCTACATTCCACATATCAAACTGCAAAATACCCTGGCTAGCAGGCGAGCCTTTAAATGAGCTATATGCACCAAGATGATCCTCCTCTAAATTTTGAATTTCTGCATAAATTGGGCGTGCTTCTTTAATGTCTTCAATTCCAATTGTTATATTTACAACATCTGTCTTTGTTGAAGCAAACTTGTTAATCATATCAGGAGAGTAATTTTTATAAACATATTCTTTTACCTTTTTCAAAAGATCCATGCGTTCAATTGCCATTTCATTACTAGCTTCTAATGCTGCGTGATACATGGTTTCAAATATTAGTTTATTTACATCCTTTGCTGCATCACTATGAAATGCGATATCCATCATAATGAATGTATCGGCTAGGCCTTGAATTCCAATACCAATTGGCCTATGCAACAAATTGCTTCGCTTTGTCTTTTCAGTAGGATAAAAGTTAATATCAATAATCTTGTTAAGATTGCGTGTTACAACTTTTACTACATTGTGCAGCTTTTCGTAATCAAACTCTTGTGTTTCTTGGTTTACAAAAGTAGGAAGTGCGACAGAGGCCAAATTGCACACAGCAGTTTCATTCTCGTCTGAGTATTCTAGGATTTCCGCACACAAATTTGAACTCTTAATGGTGCCAAGATTTTTCTGGTTGGACTTTTTATTGCAAGCATCTTTATACAACAAATACGGTGTCCCTGTTTCCATTTGAGCATCAAGAACCTTAAACCATAAATCACGCGCATTAACAGACCTTCTTCCGCGACCAGCTGTCTCATACTTTTCGTACAACTCTTTAAAAGCATCGCCATAAACATCCGCTAGACCAGGACATTCATTAGGACAAAACAGTGTCCACAACCCATTTGTTTTGACGCGCTCCATAAATAAATCTGGAACCCATAGCGCATAAAAAAGATCTCGCGCCTTCATTTCTTCATCTCCGTGGTTTTTTCTCATTTCTAAAAAATCTTCAATATCTGCGTGCCATGGCTCCAAATAAATAGCAAACGAGCCATTACGTTTTCCTCCTTGATCAATGTATCGCGCGGTATTGTTGAAAACACGCAACATGGGAACAATTCCATTAGATTTTCCATTGGTGCCACGAATGTGAGAATTACTAGCGCGAACATTATGAATGTGTAGACCAATTCCACCAGCCCATTTGGAAATGCGTGCACAATCACGAAGAGTGTTGTAAATTCCATCTAAACTATCATCCTCCATTGCAATCAAGTAACAACTGCTTAACTGCGGTCTTGGTGTGCCTGCATTAAAAAGAGTAGGAGTTGCATGAGTAAAGTACTTTTGTGACATTAAATCATAAGTCTCCTTTACGGCCTCCATATTTGATCCGTGAATACCTACAGCCACACGTAACCACATGTGTTGGATACTTTCAACAATTACGTTGTTTAGCTTGAACAAGTAGGCTCTTTCAAGTGTTTTAAACCCAAAATAATCAATTAGATAGTCGCGCTCGTGATCCAAAAAAGAATCCAATGTATCTGCATATTCAGTTACAACGTTGTACAACTCCTGCGAAATAAGAGGGTAGTTGTTTCCATGAACATCGGTAAAATTATAGAGTTGTGACATTACTACATCAAATCTAGGATTTGTATTTTTTTGATGATTTGATACAATTATGCGACTTGCAAGCGTTCCATAATCAGGGTGTTGCGTTGAAAGAGATGCGCATTGTTCCGCGGTCAACTCGTCAATCTTTGTGGTTGAAATTGTGTCATACAACTGATCAATGACCTTCATTGTCAAAGCAGAATAGTTGATTTGAATGTTGACTTCTTGTCCAATAGTCTTGATGCGTTTCAAGATCTTATCAAATGCAATATCTTCCAATTGACCATTTCTTTTTGTTACTCTCATGTCAGCATTATTTTCCATGTTCCTAAGATATATAATATTGTTGAGTTAATTCTAAATCAATATTATAGAATAAATAAAAGTATACCAAAAATTCATATTGGATAAAATAATTAAAAACCTATATATATATAATATATATGAATAAGCACCTGTTAAATTTATTCTATTTAATTGTTGGTCTATTGGTTATCTATTTTATTGTTTTATCTTCTATTCATATTACAAAATACTTTTTTGAAAATAAGAAGGAAGGATTTCAAGACACAGGTAATTATTTAGAAGGCAGTCTTGATCCTGGTGCTTATCCTGCATCACAAACTGAACCATTGCTTAAGGATAGTTATCCTTTAACAGGAAGAAAGGGTGTCTCAAATAATCAATATAGTGATGTCTGGTGGCATTACCCAGTTTTCAAGATTAGTTCATTTGAACAAATTACAAACAATCTTAAATATCCCAATAATCCTGACGAGGGAACATGCATATCAGCTGATTTTTGCGGGGCTTTATACAAGGAATCACAGGTTGCTTCTAATATTAGCGAGGTATTGCCTCCCGTGCCTCCAGGAGAAGGTGCTCGCGTAAATTATTACAGAACTGATATGAACTTGGTGATCTAAGCAGGTCCATCTAATTTTTGTACAACATTTAGATTTACTTTTCCAGTGAGCTTATTAAAGTTTAATAAGCAACCAGAGCCTGATCCTGGAGCTAAATCACCTTGCAATTTCTTGGAGCTACTCTTTCTTGAGGGGGCGCGATGTTGAAAGCCAGTAACGCGCTCTTTCTCCACAGTCTTCCATAAATTAATCAAATCTTGAACATTATTTTCAAACCAAAATTGGTTTCTCTCAACCAAAACGCAACTAAAGGTTTCCACACGCCAATAGCAGTTCTTAATCCACATATATCCATATTCTGGACTCTGCATCAAGTCCAGCATATTGGTTTCCCAACTGGTAAACTCATCTTCATTCATTTTAATTGGCTTATAGACATACTTAGGATTGCCTTCTTTGTCATTAAAATACATAATAATGCCCTTTTTCTCATCATTATTGCTTAGAAGAAAAGTTCCGTCTTCTTTGAATTGCTGATAGAATTCATATTCAACAAACTTGGTCTCAAGAAAATCACATTCTGGTAACTTGCAAGTCTCCATTTGCATTTGCATCTGCACCCAGTATTCTTTTTTGGGTATCCCGTCAATTTCACGGTTTACAATGTTTTTAATTTCCAACATTCTGCCATATCTTGGTGACTTTTTATTTACATTAATTCCATCTGGTGAAGCTCCCAAAAAAGAATATTTATCGTGTTGTATGCATCCAAAATCCTGTATTGTTGTATTAAATTCATCTTCATACAACATTACGGAAACATTCTCGTATTTTTGACCATGGTGCAATGATGTATTTATATTTACTGGTCTATTTATTGTTGCTGTTGCAATGTTTACAATCTTAACCGTAGTTTCATCTTCTCCTACATCTACTTCCACTTCCACTTCAGGTTCAACCTTATCGCCATCTTTAATATTGCATTTCTCATAAATAAGCTGATTCTTTACAGTTTCACTCTCAAATGCTTTATATGCGTTGCTAGCTGTAATTAGATTTTGACGAAACTCATACCATTCCTTAGATCTTTGTTCAGGTTGTGGTTTTTCCTCCAAATATTTTAATTGCTTTTCTAATTCTTGGACTATATTTGGAGTCAAATGTCTTACAATTTTTGAATTTGAATGCGATCTTCGTGGCATAAACGTCTCAAAAAATTGATCTAGTGCGCAGTTTAATATATTGTCAAACTCGTCTTCAGCTTCTTCTGTAAAAAATGGATCTACTTTAAACTGATCAACCATCAATTCTTTTACACTCTCAAAAAAAGTTTCTTCAAAATCTGGTTCAGCAATTCCCTTTGCATTATCTTGTATATATAGTTCCATCACATGCAATAATTCATCTGTAAGTTCAATAACGGCATCTTCATTAAAATAGCTAGTGTCTTCTTCGCTTTCCGCTGTAATTTCGTCCAGGATGTCCACCAATTCATCTAGGTCTTCAAGCTGCATTGATTGTGATTAGTGCTTACTATTATATATATTGAAGTATTTCTATATTGATTCTACATCTATTTAAAAAAGTAGTTTATATTTGTCAGTATTTTTGTTTTTAGATGTTTTCTAATAGTTTGAGCTAGCAAATGTATTTGATTTTGCAACAGACACTATTGAACGTATGACGTTATTAAGTGCGTCCATATTTGCAGGATTGGAACAATGTCCCTTTGTAATGTTGGATCCACTTAGTGCATGATGGTATAAAACAAATTTGTCATTGTATTTTTTCTCAAAGTCAAGTAATTTTTGATAAGATTGCACACTCATTTTGGCAAAACTGGCTCCTTGGCAATACATGATTACAATGGTTGTATCATAGATACATTCTGCATCATTTTTCTCTTTAACAATCCAAACTGGATTTCTTGAAATAAACCCGCCAGTAATTTCTCCTTCCTTATAATTAATAACAACGTATTTTTGCTTTATACCAGCGCGAGCTTTGTCAATTGCAAGTTGTTCATTGCACTTTTTGGGTTCGGTCTTTGGTACAGGTTTTGGCATCTGGATTTGAACGGGTACAGTTTGAAATAGGGTTTGTTTTGGTCGTTGTTCTTGTTCTTCCTCTTCCGCTTCGTACTCCCATGCATTCCAATCGCACGAGCCTTGTTCAGGACACTGTCCTGGCGGTTCATTTCTCCACGTCCATCGTGAAGAGTGCGTTAGATTAGGATAAAGAGTCTTACTATTTTTTGGACCAAATTCTATGCCAATTCCATGATTTCTATTTTCATCTTCACTAATGTTTGGGTCATATGCATTATTCATTTCTGCAATCAAGATGTAGTAGTCTTTTTTACCAAACATGCCATAACCTTCATAGTCTTTTTCTTCCCAACAGTTTCCCTTGTTGTCCCACATATAACAAGTTCTACATGGAAATCTTTTTGTGCCATAGCCTGACATAATAATAGATCTTTTTGTGTCATTTGTAATCCAGCTAAAGCACCCCATATTGTGACGCGAGTTAATTGTCTTGCGTCATAATATTTTGATTCAATTTTCTACTTTAATATTTGTTATTTTTAAGTTGTAGGATTAGTTTTAGTTATCTTCATCCGCATCATCATCATTTGCACCCTTTTTAATAGTTCCTCTAACTCTCTTGGGCGGCAAACTTTTCAACGTAGAAACACGCTTGTCAACATTCTTCAATGTAAAATGCCTTGAAGCCTTGTTATAAAAAAGAGCAGGAATTTCTTTAATAAATCCAGTCTCTTTATTGTATATAACATCTTTTACACGATTCAACTTCTTTTTGTCCAAACAATCTTTCAAAAATTGAATTAACAGATCACTCTCGGTTTCATCCAATGTCTTTTCTTTGCAGTATTCTTCAGCAAATGACAGCATTTTCTTAGTCTTTACTGTTTTATCCAACTTTGACCAAGGTTCTTTTTGATTGTGATTTTTTTCATCTTCAAGAAATTTTTCCAAATTAGAAAGATCACTTGCGGATGTAGTTTCTTTTAAAGGCGCACCGTGCAAAAGCATGGTCTTGTATTTAATGTTCTTGAGATCAACGCACTCTTCTTCTTTTGTCTTTTCAACTGATGAATCCATATGTATATTATACTCTCTTTAAGTTTAACTCCATTTTTTACAATATATTATATGACTACCATATAAACTTATGCTTGCATTATAATATACATATGGATTCATATGAGGCTAATAATGAAAAGAGCAATTCTATAGACTCTAGTACAGGTCAAAAAGTTATAACTATATCTGGAACGGCAAATAGATATCAAATTAAAAAAATGACTGTTCCAAAAGTGTCAAAAATACGAGTTGCTAGCAATAATTGGAATATTGGGGCGGGCGAGTTGACTCATGAATGCCAAATTAAAATGATAAATGATATTTACAATGGTACAATGCATAAACATGGCAATCTTGTTGCCAAACAAATTGAGACAAAGATAAACTCTTACAAACAACAGGATGTTGATAAGAAAAGATTGGACGAATCAAAGTTTATTAGTTATGCGCAAGTTGTAAATTTGTTGCGCGACAGTGAATTAGTTTGCGACTATTGCTCTTGCCAGATTTTTATATTATATGAAATTGTAAGAGAATTGAAGCAATGGACTCTTGATCGTATAGACAATGACAAGGGGCACAATATGGAGAATGTTGTAATTTCTTGTTTGGATTGCAATATACGGCGCAGACGCAAGAATAAGGATGATTTTATGTTTACCAAAAATTTGGCTATCGTAAGACAAGGATTTGCAAGTGATCCTAACCATTGATATTGGATATTGGATATTGCAATAAAATGAGACAAATACTTTGTTTCAATAGAATAGAATAGAATATACCCATGAAAGAATGGAAATGGAGTAATGGAGATGTTTATGAAAAATCCCCAAGGATTTTTAAGGCAAATATGCAAGGGTCAGGAGAAACGGAAGTTATTAAAACGCAAGATTACTATAATAACATAGTTGTTGACAATCGCGGTGGCGCATTGCAGCAATCACTTGAAATGTTTGACAGTATTAGTTCTTTAGGGAATGAGCAAGCACCTACTTTTTTATATGCACCAGTTGAACTAAATAAACGCGAATCATCCTATAATAAAATAGCCGATCGTGACATGTTTATGCAAGTTGGAGCAAATCCCTTTTTACAAAACAACAATTATGTAAATGACATTTTAGTGCAAGACCGCTTCCTAAAACCTGTTAGTACGTCTATGGAAAAAGAACACAAGGAAGAAGCCGAGAATGAAAAATTAAAGTCGCCCACGCAATATTCGGCAAACTTTGAATAAAAATATATCAACGTCGGGGAAAACAACTTAAATAAGTAATTGGATGATGTAATAAATAAAGCATGTCGGCTTCTGCTTATTCTACGCAAAATGATCTGTTGTTAAAAAATTTGATGGATTTTTACAAGGATGAAAAAATGTTGAAGAGAATGCTGTCCATTATAACTGGAGAATCACGCATTTCTTTGCGAATTGTTGATTGGTTTGCAACCAATTATGCCAAGAAGTATTACACTTTGTATGAATATACCGATGATATGGGGGCCAACAGACGATTTAAGGTGTACATTGATTACAAGTTAAAGTTAAAAGCTTACAGTAAGAGACGTTTTGATCCGTTCTGCAGGTGGGAACGCATAAGCATTCCATATGTAGACGATAAATGCATTGAGACAACAATTGGTCAATTGAATTTTTTTAAATGGGCGTTAGAGAATCGCGTTGTTGATTACATTGAGACCAATTATGATGTGATTGAGAAGGATATGAATACTCGCAATAGCACATCTAGACGTAAGGATGAAAATGGCATAGAGGTTGTACCAACAACAAATGCGGTGAGTTCAAATTCAAAGACGAGAAAGAAGCGCGAGGAGTTGTCAGTCTCTGCAACTAAGAGCATTAAAAAAGAGGAGGTTGAAATTGTTGTAAATTTTAATTAATTAAAATCCTTACAATTAGTTGCGTGAAATACTAATAAAGAAACTATAATTTAAATGTATATACACACTTAAATTATGGGTAATGCTCAAACAATGCAAAAAATAAGTTTTGAGGATATGCAAATAGCAATAAAAAATAAAGAATCCTATATAATTATCAATACTCTTCCAGATGGGGAGCAGGGATGTCTTATTTTGAACTCTATTCATTGTTCAAGGGAAGAAGCCCTGATCAATAATCATATTCGCGGAACCAAACAGGTAAAGATCATTGTCTACGGGCGGAATTCAAATGATGAAAAAATATATAAGAAATATCAACAGCTGATGCAGCTAGGATTCATGAATGTATATGTTTATATGGGAGGACTATTTGAATGGCTTTTGCTGCAGGATATTTACGGATTTGATGAATTTCCCACTACGCAAAAACAACTAGATTTTCTTAAATATAAACCACCGCAGAAGCTGAATGTGGCTCTCATAGAATACTAAGAATGCTCAAGATCTAGTCCATCGTTTGACAGCTCATCTGCTCGTTTATTATTTGCCCTGTAAACGTGAGTGAATTCTATTTTATCAAAAGTCTTTGCAATGTCATTTGCCTCCAAGTATAATGGATAAATATTTGGCGATTTCACCTTATAAACTTTTTTCATTTGCTTTATAACTAGATCACTATCACCACGGACATCCAGACTTTTTATTTTTAACTCAACTGCTTTTCTTAGTCCCAAAATTAGTCCATAATACTCGGCATAATTGTTGGTTACTTTTGCGCCAACAAACTTTGCACCAGCCCAGATTTCTTCTTGATCCTTGTATATCACCGCGCCCGATCCGCCTCTTCCTGGATTACCTTTGCTACATCCGTCAAAATTCAATGTATAAATGGGTTCACTTGGTGCCACCTTTAAAAGTGGGTTTGCTAAAAGGGTTTCACAGCCTTCAATAATGGGTAAAACCTTGTTTAGACTCATTCTAAGTTTCATCTTTTGATGTATATCTTTGTACAAATGCCTATATTATTTACAAAGATATACTATATTTCATTTCATTTTTTATATTTATTTTTATATGTAATCACACATTTGCGTCTTAAACTCATTTCCAATTTTTACAACTCTAAATGGTTTGCCGCAACCGTATATTTTTTGCTCTTTTACATATCTATCACATTCTTCCTTTGGCGCATGAGGATTCATTTGTTTTTCACCTTCTTTAAACACTCCATGTCTAAAAATGCAACAGTTTAATTTTTCCAGTAGTACAATTTCTTCACAGTGCGGGCAAAAAACAACGAGTGGTTCTTTTAATTCTTCATTAACTGGCACAACAATGTTTTCGTCTGTAATTGGATTGCTCATTGCAATTAAAATATATAAACAAAAAATTTTATATTGTTTGCATTATACTATTTATCTTTTAGTTTAGATTAGGGTTACAAATAATGTGTGGTTTACCTAATAAAATTCTTGATATCCGCGATCCACTGTTTCAAGTAATCTCTGTTTTCAAAGATGTCAATGTTGCCATCTAGTACCAAATCTTCATCTCTTGCAAATTCATCAGTCTTCATCATATTCTCGTGATACTCGTGGCAATTTTCCAAATAATTAAGCGGGATTCCCTCCTCTCCAGTTCTAGAACGATTCAAAATGCGATCAAAGCAAATATGTGGATCCGCCTTGACATAAATAACCTTGGAAATAGGACACTCTTCCGCAAAATCGTCAAACCATCTCAGGTAAATTTGATAGCACACATCCTCCATTCTCCCCATCTCATATAACATTTTTGCAAAGACAAACCGATCCGTGTACAAACTACGCTCTGTAATAATTGTAGCTCCTGGGTTTGTCTTCATTGCGTTTCTTAGCAACGAAAGTCGCGAAATGTATGCCATCATCTGGAAAGGGAACGAATATCGTTCTTGATCTCCATAAAACTTTTGCAGCATAGTCTGGTCATAATCGTCAACAATCTTTTCCCACTCGTCAACTGGCTCTTTCAGGAAAATGACGTTTGGATCATCCTTGTATTCCTCTCGCAGATTTTGCAAAAGTGTGCTCTTTCCAGAGCCAATGTTTCCCTCAATGGTGACAATTTTGCCCGCCGCTGGAGGTTCTTTATCCAATGAAACAATAATCTCATCTTCACTTGGCACACTGATTGCATCATTGGCAAAACAAGAGAAGAATGACCTGATGACCGACATAGTTATATATGTGTGTACTGCTCCTTTTATAACAATTTAAAAGTTTATTATTTGTTTCAATTTTATTAATAATTTTATAACTATAATTGATATTTAACTTATTCGTTTTAGTGGCTTTAAGTTAAAAATAAAATTGAAATGTGAAACAATATAAACACATAACAACAAACTATAATACGCTAACCGCTCAAGCAAAGACTCTTTATATTACACAATGGATTTAAGTCAAAGAAAGCTCACGAAATCTGAGTGGGATGGGATTGAGATCCCAGTAGCCCAGGATGAAAAGGAAATCCTTCGTTTAATCCTTGGCGGATACGAAGATGTAAACATACGATATAACAAGGCAAGTTCGCTGTTTAACTTGCTCAAGATTGATTTCAGTTCTCAAATGGAGGACTTTCTATATAACAAATATTTTGCAGAAGCGGTGTCTACAATGAAGACAAAGTATGGCCTAGCGTTTATTGATGTGACTGCAAATGCTAATGCAAAGATAAAGGGCGCGGATCAAATTAGAATCAATCAAAATGATCCATCTAAGCTGACTGCCGAAAACGTGTACGAGTTTCTCCTACTAGAGCACATGGGTCTTTTGTTCAAAGAAAAGGCCACTGGCTCTAAAAAGTGGATGATGCATTACTTGACTCTTTACAAACTTGATAAAAATGTAATTGGTAGACTGAATGCGCGCATGTGTGAGATTGTTAAAAGGGTGTTGGCCGAGTATGAGGGAGACATTGATTTTGCCTACATTATTGCCAATGCGGTGGAATTTGTAGAGCAGAACAAGTGTCTAATGAAATACAGTGACACTGTCTTGTACGAGCACCAGAAGACCATCTTCACAACGGTTAAGAACAAGGAAAAGGCTAAGCTAGTTTTGTACATTGCTCCCACTGGCACTGGAAAAACCATGACGCCAATTGGGTTGACAAAGGGCAATCGTGTAATCTTTGTTTGCGCCGCAAGGCACGTTGGTCTTGCTCTTGCAAAAGCGGCTATTTCGGTGGATGTGAAGATTGCATTTGCATTTGGTTGTGCTAGTGCTGCTGATATTCGTTTGCACTATTTCTCTGCTCTGGAGTACACACGCAACAGGCGCACTGGTGGCATTGGCAAGGTGGACAACTCCGTAGGAGACAAGGTGGAGATGATCATTTGTGATGTGAAATCGTACTTGCCTGCAATGTATTATATGCTTGCATTCAATGAGGCGCAAGACATTATTACTTATTGGGACGAGCCAACGATCACCATGGATTACGATGAGCATGCTTGCCACGAAACGATTCACAAGAACTGGAAGGAAAACATAATTCCCAACGTAGTTCTGTCTTCTGCTACTTTGCCAAAGCTGCACGAGCTTACTGAGACGACTACTGACTTTCTAGAAAAGTTCCCAGGGGCGAGCATTTGCGATATTGTTAGCCACGATTGTAAGAAATCCATTCCAATTATTGACAAGAACGGCTACGTTGTTATGCCGCATTACATGAATGAAGACTATGACAGGGTGCGTGGCATTGCGGATCACTGTGAAAACTATCTCACTATTTTGCGGTATTTTGACCTGAAGGAAGCATGCGATTTCATCAAATTCTTGGAAGAGCAAAACTATGTGGCTGCAAATAGTCGCGTTAGAAGGCATTTCACTTCATTGGATGAGGTTGATATAAAGGGAATCAAGTTGCACTACTTGCGCGCCCTGAAAAATATTCTTACAGGAACATGGGGATCAATCTACATTTACTTTCGGTCTACTAGAACTCCAAGACTTTTGTCAAATGAGTCGGTTGACGGCAAAGGAAATAAGATTAGAAAGGTTGTTAGTGTTGGTCCTGGAACCAGTGCTTGTGGAGGTGGTGGTGGTGGAGGATCATCGCTTATTAATTCTAAAAATGCAGGCGCACCATTGACAAAGATGGCGAGTCAACAGATTGTTCCAACTGCTTCTATTCAAAGTCAAACAAGTGGAAGCTGCGCCATTTACGTCACCACAAAGGACGCATATACATTGACCGATGGCCCGACCATCTTTCTAGCAGAGGATGTAACCAAGATTGCCAAGTTTTGCATTCAACAGGCAAACATTCCTGCAAAGTTGATGGAGGATATAATGGAAAAAATTGAATACAATAACCGTCTTAATGAGCGCATTGATGAGCTTGAAAAGAAGCTGGAAGACTTGACGCAGAAAAAGGAGGAGGCATTGGATCTGTCAAAGACGGACAAGTCCACGTATAAATTGGGTGGAAAGAGTGGCAAAGGAGAGAAAAAGACCAAGCAGGGCGACGAGATGGGTGAGTCAAAGGACAAGGGTGTTTTTAAGATCACTGAAGAGCTCAATGTGATGCGAAGCATGATCAAGCCTTGTGTCCTGCACGATATCTTTATTCCAAACTCGCAAGAGCATTTGAAGAAGTGGACAGATGGTCAAAATTTTAGAGCCGCGTTTAGAAGTGACATTGACGAGGATACGGTTGTTAAGATTATGACCTTGCACGGAATTGATGATAGCTGGAAAGTGCTATTGCTCCTCGGTATTGGTGTGTTTTACAATCATGAAAATATTACTTATATGGAGATTATGAAGAAATTGGCAGAAGAGCAAAAGCTGTATCTAATCATTGCATCCAGCGACTACATTTACGGGACAAACTACCAATTCTGCCATGGATACATTAGCAAGGACATGAACTTGACGCAGGAAAAAATTATCCAAGCCATGGGACGCATTGGGCGTAATAATATTCAGCAAAACTACAGCATCAGGTGTCGCGATGAGGAACAGATTACAAAATTGTTTACGGCTGATCCCGAGAAGCCAGAGGTGATTAATATGAATATTCTCTTTAATAGCAAACAGGTGCGCTGGGTCGGCGGCGAGTTTGTTGAGGCTGCGGTGGCGACAGTATAGACGCGCACAGCATTTATGGTAACAAATATTTGCACATTCAATTGTGGTTATGCTCTACTGAAAAAAAGGCACTAAAATAAAAATATTTTTTCTAAGGGATTAATTAGTTTATAGCCTAGGACCACGGCACTCGGGACAAGTATTGTGTGTTCGTGCAATGCAGGAATCATTGCATGTTCTGCAGATTCGGTGAGTGCATTGGAAATAACAATGCGTGGTGCTTGAATCAAAACATATAGAGCAAAATGGTGCGTCACCAACTGGAATTGGATTTGAATTTGAATTTAATTCAACATCTGGAATGGCATTATTAAGGTAGAGAGGTTCTTCTTGGATAACCTTTTTCCTTAGGTAAAATGCAGTGCACCCATATACGTTGGCAAATTTTTGCTTTACAGAGACGGTCTCCTCGTGCAAAGGTGGTGCGTCTTCTGCAAATCGCAATCCTGGTGCCTCTTGACCTGCAATAACGACTTCAATGTCTCTCTCTTCCGCGGAGGTCAAGCCTGGAAAATCCCGCTTTGCCCAGACTTGAACATTTAGAATCATTGTTCTTATGGGCCACTCAGTGGGAATATTGTAGACCTTTGTTTCAAGCGTTCTCGCCAACTTGAAGTAAAATGAGACACAGCATGCTCCTTCTATATAACGAATTTGGCCTATGTCGTCAGCATTTGCAAGACGCATATTTCTATTTGAAAATGTTGAATGTGGTGGCATTTTGTTTAGCCTATTATTGACGGATTGACTTTAATACTTTTGATTAAAGTAAATCAATTTTTATTTTATTGTTATTATAAAGTTTAAAATATTTGCTTATTTTAACAAAGCATAATAATGAGTAATAAAAAGAGATCTATAAATGAAGCAGAAGGCAAAAAGACATCAGGTACTTTCCAATCTTCATTTTCGGCTGGAGGTGGAGATGGAGCTAAAATGGAGGATGATGCTGGAGATGCTGACCAATCTCAATTTTTGGCTAGTGGTGGTATGGAGGATACAGAAACAGGAGATTTAGTTGTTTATAAATTACTTCAACAATTTGAAGAACAACATTATGGCCTTAAAGATGTTAATGGTGAAATAACAATATTAAATAACGCTGCAAGACAAGGTCGTGATGCATTGCATAAAGAATTGCAAGGTGAATTTACTGGAACTGCAAGAATCTCAGGGTTCTGCAAAATAAATCCAAATGGAACAATTGATATAAATTTATTGCAAAGGGATGTACGAACAATAGAAGGAGCAACTGCCAAATTTGCTTCTAAAAAGGGTTCTAGAGCAGCTGCAGGAGGAGGTGGAAAAGCTCCTGCAAAAGGAAGTGGAAAAGCTGGTGGAGGAGGTGGAGGAATGGCTGTAGATCAACCAAATTTAGATCAAGGACCTAAAGATTTATTTGATTCATTATTATTTACTAGTGATAGAGCAACACCAAATAAAACCCTTGCTGCATCTTTAACTCAAGCTTTAGCATATTTGATATCAGTAGGTAAATCTGTACTCAGAAATGGACGCAATATAGATTTAGCAACTGCTACATTTTCTATTAAAGGACAACCAGTGCCTATTATAGAGGCTATAAGAGACTCTCCTAGATTAGAAGGTTCGTCATATCCACCACAACAAGAAGAGTATGCAACAACTGTGTTGAAAACTGCATATAATTATATTATGAGTCCCGCATCAGGACTAGATAAAGAATCCCAATTAATACAGTTGCTCCTAATTTATGGACCATATCTAGATAAAGGTTTATCTGATATAACTCAAGGCGGCGAAATTGTTAAAATTTCCCTTTTAGAAAATTTGAAACAAAAACTTGGAATGTCTACATCTAATACAAAAAGGAGAAAAAAAGAAGACAAAGAAGAAGACAAAGAAGAAGACAATTATTTTGATGTTACTAACAACACCCCAATTTCTGTGATAGTTAGTTCAGATAAAATTGCTTCTTGCGAAGGAGCAGATATTCAGGAAAGAGTTCCTGGAGTAACGCAATCTATTTTACCTAGAAAAACTGGTGCAGGACAATCTATTATTACATTTGTTCCATATCATTTTATAGCTCTTATGATGAGACTTTCAGGAAATGCAACACTTGCGCAACTAGAACCATCTGCACAGGCTATTAATGAAGCAATTAATATTGGTCTACAAACTGCAGTTGATACATTTTTACAGACAATTACTGCAATTGCTCCAAGATTTTCTCAAATTGAAGATGTTGATCTTAATCAACTTTTTAATGAGTTTAGTTCTTTAATAACCGCAATAAATTCTATTGAAAAAGGTGAACATGAATCAGTATATGCAAAATTAGAAAACATAAGATTAAGAGTGGGATCTACTGAAGGAATTTTAGTTAAAAATATTTTAGAGATTATTGAAAAATTTGGAATATATTCTGGTATTACGGTTTCTTTACAAGCAAAATCGGGATTAGATATTGAAACTATTTATATATGTTTGGATAGAGTAAAAGATTTATTAGATGCGTATAGTAATTTTGTTGTTACTCTTTCAGGAATAGTTTATGAACATGAAACAGAGTTAACAACCGAAACAGAACAAAACTTAGAACATCATAGAATGATTGATTATCATCTACCTTATTGGGTAACACAATGTTACTTGGCAGTTTCTTATTATCAAGGTTGCAAGAGATTAGAAGGTGTGGAAGAAGTTTTTAAAAAATATACAGAAGTATCTGTTGCGGAAGAATCAAATGGTGAAATAGATGTAGATATGGGACACGATCAAGTGTTAAGTATTATAAGGGTAATTGGGACGACTATAGCTAATCTTATGAAAAAACAGGATAGTGACCTTAGACAAAAAGTACCTACATACGAACCTCCTCAACTTAAAACTGAAACTAAAAAAACATCTAAAAAAGCAACCTCTTTATCTGGTGATGATGACCAAGATTATCCAACGGAAAATGACGCTTGTATAAATATTCTGAAAAGAATACAATGTCTACCAATGAGCACTTCTACTACAATAGAAAGATTTGAGTTAGCAAATAATTTTTTAGTTAGATTTGTTCAAAGTACATCAACTAGTTTATTATTTTGCGATTTACCACCTTCATCATATAGTAAAAGTTCTTTATGGTTTCCTTTGGGAACATATCAAAGAGTTTCTATAGATTATATTTCTGGATTTTCTGCATTTGTTTCACCACAAAAAGGTTTTAGAAGTAGTAATGAATTAAGCGAAAGACAAATATTAGAATTGTTTAATCGTGCTAATTTTCCATCAGTAGTACAAACCGTTCCATATGAGTTTGATGCTGCAGCTCCTTCAGGATGTCTTTTTAAAGTTGTTGGGAAAATTGCAATATCTTATAGAATAGTTGAAATAAATGGTGATAAATATATTTATTATTTTTTAACAGAAAGTTTTGATCCTGACCGCAAAAATACTATAGATTTTACTACAGGAAAATGTGCAATAGAACATGGTAGACCATCTGATATTTTTATTCCAGGGACTGTAGGAAGATATGAAATGACATTACCGCCAGAGATTTATAATTTGTTGAATCTCTTAGATGATTTGATTGGTAAGCAAAAAAAAATTTATAAATCACAGCAAAAAAGAACTCAAGAAAAAACAGTTGAGAGTAAAGTTAAAAGATCAATACTTGTGTCTTGGAAAAAGCTTCTTCCTATTCTTTCATCATCTTCATCATCTTCATCATCTTCCTCATCTTCATCATCTTCATCATCTTCATCATCTTCCTCATCTTCATCTTTAAACCAATATTTAAACAATATTGATGAATTAATACCAACAAATATTTCTGCTATGTCTAATCAACAAGATATAATTGATATTTTTAATCAAATAATAGATGAAATTTGCCTTTTAAATGCTGGCTCAGATGATAATGATATAATAGATGCAGGAGCATTACTAAACGATGCAATTCAACTACTGCAAAAGACTACTAAAACACTGACAAGCGAACAACAAGCAACTGCTTTTTCTAGTGGAGCTGGAGGAGCTGGAGGAGGAAGTGCAAGTTCATTTTTATTAACTGGAACAAGCAGTGCACAACAAAATAGATTTACAACAGGCTTGGGTGAAGGTCTTACTACACCTTTGCAAAATAAACAATATAGTTGGTCCAGCAGTCCAGCTCCTCGCAGTACACCATTACGAGTAGAGCCAGAAGAAATAGAAGAAATATGTAATAAAATTATAGATAGTGTAAGAAGACAGGCTGGAAAAAGATACGTACAGTTATTAAATTTTTCATCTTTACCTTGTGAAGAAATTTATAAGTTATATACAAAAAAAGGTAGTAGTGACATAGAAATAACTGCCAAGGGTATTGGAAATACTATATTATTTCCTGAAACTGTAAGACAAATACTTGTTAGCAAGGGTATATCTTATAACGCTGATAAAATTCGCTCTAGAATGAATGAAATTCGTGAAACACTTAAAAGTAACGCAAGATCTCCAGAAGATTATAGAGCATCTGTTATTATGGATGCAATTATAACAGAATTTAAAGGAATTCCTCCATCAAGAGGTAGTTTCTCTTCTGGTGGAGGTGAATCTGGTGGAGGTAAAATGGATGAAGATCATAAAGATGATGAAGGTGATTTTGGAGGCAAACCAAGAAAAAAAACCCGACGCAATAGTAAAAAAGGAAGAAAGAGTACAAGAAAGCAGCATAAAGTCAAATCTAATAAAAAACGACACACGCGTGGTAAACGTGCAAAAAAATCAAACAAAAAGACTACAAAACATTAATCCCGTCTTGCATTTCATAATATAATAACAATTATAGTATGAAATTTATAAATTATTTTTTCAATTTGCGTTTAACAGTATAATGACAACCTTTATGAGATGAACCTTTTTTACAGTTTTTAAGATGTCTTTTGGTATGCTTGGGTTTTCTAAATTTCTTTGCATGTTTTCTAGTAGCCTTTGCTTTTTTATAATTGTGCCTTCTTCTTTTGGTAGCCTTCTTAACAGGAACCCGTTTTTCTTCCTCTGGAACAGTAAAAAACTTGGCAATTAGATCCGTTGTTTCTCCATTTTCAGCCCGCATTTTTTTTACACCCTTTGCCACCGTTTCTTCCTCTCGTTCTTTAAGTTCTTCTTCTTCAAAAACTTTTTCTGCAGATTCTTCCTCCTTTACAATAACAAACTCTAATTCTTCTGGTTTGGGTTTGGGTTTTGGTTTTGGTTTTGTTTCTGGGTTAAATGCAGATAAGGGTGGAATAAATTCACCAGCGCGCTCCAACTCTGCAATGTCTCTTTGCGCTACACTTGGTTTTCCAGGCTCTGCATTTTCAGGCGTTTTAATTTTCCTCTTAAATGCTGGATCCTTAATTGCCAAATGCTTAAGATCCACATTCTTTTTTTCCGTGTTAACATAGATTACCTTGCCATATTTGGGGCATTTTATTAGCATGGGTTCTTTGTCGCCCTCTGCAAAATTTACCGTTGGCCCTTCTTCCTCTGCTGAAGGTTCTAAAGTAGATTGGTTCCTAGATACAAGCAAACTGCGACCACCTTGTAAGTATCCACCAATGGCAAACAGATTTATGCCTGAGGCAGCATTCATCATAAAGTAAACAGAGCGGAATGCTGATGGGCGATCGCCCTGGACCGCCAAACGCAGCGCATTTCCGTTTTCATCATAAGGGACAATAGTATCCTTGCTACTAGTGCTTCTAAAAATGGGTTCAATGCCGTTTTCTGCAATGAATTGTTGGGTCTCTGGGCTTAACTCGTCAAGGTCGTTAATGTAGCCACCCCATTGCAGGGCGCCTTGCGCTTCTTGAAGCAAATCTCCCAGATTTTTTAGTGCAGTGGCGCCAAGTAAGGAATTAAAATTGTCATTGTTGTTGATTGCACCTTGTTCAGGAGAAAATGGTTTGTATTGTAACATGGACCAAAGGCGGCGCACCTTGTCAAACATGTATTCGCGGATTTCTGGCGGAGACAAATCTTTCCACGCAGTATTATCTTCCATCTGTTCGCCATAAGTTTTGAAAAATAAGGTTTTCATACGCTGCACAATTGTCTTGTAAACAATGCGTGCCTTCAAGTCTTCCGCATCGGCCACTTTCATTTCAGTGGTATTTACTCGTGCAACATCTTCCTCTGTTTGACCTGGCAGCTTAGTCTTTAAAGAAAAGTCAATGGTTGCTGCAATACATTCTTCCCCCGATTCATCCAGGGTTTTGTAAAAGAGTACTGCGCCTCCATAAGACATATGTGAATTACCATCTGGTGAGTCATATACAAACTCGTAATTGGTTGTGCCAATCTCTTTTGGCTCTGTTGCACCTAGACTTAATGAGCAGTTATCCATTGCATCCATCATGGATGATCCAGCGCATATGACACCGCGTTTTAATGACTTGTACAAGCCAAAAAAGTTTTGTGCAGCCTTGAATTTTTTGCGCAGATCCTCAAACTCTTCATCGGTTTTAGATGTGCGATGAATCTCATTCAATGCATCTGCCTTATGAAAAAGACTGAGACCACTTAAATTGGATGTTAGTTTAGATGCATTATCATAGATAAATCTCTTTTTGGGCGCAGGGAAGCGATAAATGCTTGGTTTCGCCGGTGGTTCTTGCGGTGGTTCTGGAGTTACATCTACTGCAACTTCTTCTAATTGTGGACCCTCTTCTTCTGCTTTGGACTCAGGTTCTTCTGCAGCTGGTTCTAGGTCTTCTTTTTGTTCTTCTTTTTGTTCTTCTTCTTCCAATGCAGCTGCCCCACCAGATTGCACTATATCTGCACGAGCAATGAGAGTTGTATTAAACTTTAAAAGCTCCATAAGGTTTTTAATTTCACGTTTTCTTTCTTCATCAATAACTACTTCAAATGGAGGAATTGCGCTTTCCTTGAGGTTTTCAATAACAAGCTCATTAATTCTGTAAGCTGTCTCAATCTGGTCCCTAGTAAGCATTTTTTTAATATTGGGTTCTTCAAAGAGCGTCTCCAAATTAAATGTTGTTGGGAAAATGGTCACTTCTTCTGTTTTGGTAAGAGTACCACCACGTTGTACAATTTTTCCACCCTCCATCAATTCTTCTTCCTCTTTATCATCTACAATAAAATCCTCCAGATCTTTTGGAACAACATCATCTTCTGGTTTGGACGCATAAAAAT
>Ga0194055_10000144_pt1 | contig 53250 bp, 42 predicted proteins | sample SepL449m_MetaG_FD_155482 | JGI IMG/M metagenome (GOLD analysis project Ga0194055, IMG submission 155482) | Anoxic zone freshwater microbial communities from boreal shield lake in IISD Experimental Lakes Area, Ontario, Canada - Sep2016-L442-9m | ecosystem: Environmental > Aquatic > Freshwater >... | reverse complement strand
GAGTTAAGGTAAGTTCGGAAATGGCCCACTGGCGTAATTGGATAGCGCGTTGACCTTCTAAGTCAAAGGTTCTGAGTTCAAGTCTCGGGTGGGTTATATTTTTTTTTATTTTGGTGTGTATAGTTTGTCAGCATATATGGTAACAAATTTATTGCCTCTTTAGCTTAGTGGTATAGCGTTTGCTTTGTAAGCAAAAGGTCATGGGTTCAATCCCCATAGGAGGCTAACAATTTTTAATCTTTATTTTTTGATAAAGATTAAAAAATAAAATCTAACGCAAATATATAAAAAAATGTCAGGACGGCCTAGAAAAGTTAGAAGCATTCAATCTTACATCAATCATAGTGATGCAAATTCAGGTTTAGGACCATTGAAAGCAGGCACCCCCAACAAAGTTGGCGTTACACACTATTTATGGTATAATTTACAGACACAAGCAAACCAAGGACCGTTAGACTTTGTCAATTCACAAGCTTATTATAAGACGTTGCAGTGGCAAACGTACGGTAATCTTCGCCCATCATTTACATCAAATCCCAGGCAAGCTTACACCTCGTTCCCAGCATCCAGATACCCTGCTGGACAACGGCCATCAACATTTAACGGCAATTTTAACTCCAATTAGGACCCCCCTCCTTTTAATTTAAGCATCATCCGTCAAATCAATAACCGTATTAACTGTAGTAGATGGTTTTACTAATGTTAAAGGCAGTCCTTTTTTGCAGCCAGGACATTCATGCGATACTCCTTCTCTCGCGAAACCAGATTCAGCATTCCACCAACAGTCTTGACAAATTCTGTGAGATGCAGATCCGTGTTTCTCTAGACATGCTCTTGGTTGTAATGACCCATCAATTGCAACTGTTTTTTCACACATGCAGCATTTTACTTTATTCCCGCCCCTTTTATATCTCCTAGTTTGGAGCGAGCCAGAGCGATAGCGAAGGTGAGCGACTGGAATCCGTAATGTTAGTGAAGGATTCCTTCTCATTTGTCTAGATTTGTTACTAGATTTTCTAAATTTTCTTACAGTTGTTCGTCTTTTACACATTTTCTTCATTATAAATTATGCCAATATATAATTTATAATTTATAATGCATTTGCCAATAACCCAACTTTTTTATTACACTTTTGCCATAAATAGCGACAACTATAAAAACTAATAACTAATAAAACACAAATACCTATAATTATAGAACATCCAATCAACGCTAATAAAATTATTCCTATTAATTCAATCACGGTATTCTATTAAGATACGTTACAATGCGTTTAAATTATTTCAAATACCAATTTAACGCATAAACATTGGATCCACCACTGGATTGTAGTCCAAGACGCGCAAAAGATTTATTGCAAGGATATTGCGCAGTGCAGCTGGTTGCATGATTCAATTTAGCGCGTCTAGTTGCGATGCTAGAAGCCCCGACTCCAGAACCAGGAACATATGTGTTATCTACATCAGACTGTTGATTTGTGATTAAACCGAGTGCAAAGTTGCGTCTTCCACCGGCACCACCGCTCTTTTTATAGTTGAAACCACCTTTACCGACCCAAAAACTTCCGTTAGGCATCTTTATATACTACATGAATATATTATAATTTTTATTTCCGGATGAGTTTAACCAAGCAATGCAAATTTAGAGACAGCCATTCCAGCTAATATTAATACCATGCCCACATAGTCATCAATCGTTGTAGAAATTTTCAACCAAAACTGATTGCTAAATAATTGGCCTAAAAATTGAAAAACGTATGATGATAAAGCCAATTGCGCGGGATTCAAAAATGTATATCCAAGTCGCTGCATTGGAACTACGAACAACCATTCAGACGTAGCCCAAAATTCAGTCGTCAATAATTTATTATAAATAGTTGCATCAGCACCTTTTAATGTAGTTTGCAAAAACATGGCCAACATCACAGTTACTGAAACCATAATATTAAGAAACAACCATAACAATACTTTTAATACGGATACCATTTATATTTCAACAATATAATTAAAAAATTAAATGCAAAATAAATAAATTATATTCGTATATTTTAACATGTTCTTTGATTCTAAAATCGCAATATATGTCGCATATTATATCTTATTTGCCACAGGACAGGCATTCAGTATGTGGGGGCAATACGTCACATTACCATTTGCAAATTTAACGTATTGGCAGGCATTTTCTATGGCAATACCATTTGCTTGGGTAAATTGGATATTTATGACGTTTGCGATAGATCTTGGCAATAAATATGAATTGGTGTCGCCAACTCAAGACACATTTTTGCTTATTGTATTGCAGTTTTCCTACCTGTTAATTATAAATAAATACTATTTGAAGAAACAAATTACCAAGAGCGATATTTATGCTTTTTTAATAATTCTTGTAGGTTATGCAGTAAGTTTTTTTCATTTGCTTACTGCTGTCAATGAAAAGTTAAAAGTAACAGATATAGGAGTTCATAGTCTGGGTCGTTACTTTATATAAACCCCGAATCCTTCACTAACGTTACGGATTCTAGTCGCTCACCTTCGCTATCGCTCCAAATAGACTTATTTTTATTTTAGATAAACAGATTAGAAATTTAAGTGTGTATAATATAACAACTAAATGGTTAAGTTAAATAATAAAATTGATTTAATTAATAAAAATGCAAACGAACAGAATACAAGTATGGAAATTAAACAAGCGAAACAAGCGAAACAAGCGAAACAAACTAAAGGAATAAATCGTAACACTATTGATAAATATTATACTAAGAATGCTGCAGTTGAACTATGCATTAGCCTTGTTAAAAAATATATACAAATAAATGTGAATGACGTGATAATAGAACCAAGCGCTGGAAATGGTTCTTTTATTTCAGCCATTAAATCATTAACTAGCAATTTTGCATTTTATGATTTAGAGCCGGAAAATGAAGAAATCGCGAAACAAGATTATTTGTTATTCAACCACGCCAATTTTAAAGGTAAATTTGAAAATATACACATTATAGGAAACCCGCCGTTTGGTCGTCAGTCATCATTGGCAATTAAATTCATTAAGAAATCGTGTGAGTTTTGCAATAGTGTATCATTTATATTGCCAAAAAGCTTTAAAAAGGATAGTTTAAAAAAAACATTTCCGTTAAATTTTCATCTAATTTTTGAAACTGATCTGCCCGACAAGTCGTTTTTAGTTGATGGCGTGGAATACAATGTTCCGTGCATATTTCAAATATGGGAAAAAAAGATGCATGACAGAGATATTATAGAAAAATTAGAACCGCAGCATTTTAAGTTTGTTAAGAAAGACGAAATGCCAGACATTTCATTTATACGTGTTGGTGGTAAAGCGGGATCAATAGATAAAAATACAGAAGACAAAGGCCTTCAAGCTCATTATTTTATAAAATTCACAAATAATAACTGCATAGATGATAATATACAAAAACTATCCACAATAAAATACGATTTTAACAATACAGTTGGTCCAAAATCAATATCAAAACAAGAATTAATTAAAGAATTTAACAGAATCCTTCACTAACGTTACGGATTCTAGTTGCTTACCTTCGCTATCGCTTCGGCTCGCTCCAAGGTCCTTCACTAATGCTCCGGTTGGATAATAATAAAATACTTAAACCTAAGTATTTTATTTCATTTTTTTAAGCTCTTAAAGCGGATTTAAGAAATCTTTCTGGTAGGAATATCAGACGACACCAAATAAATAGAGTTCTCAGTAATAATGATAAACTCAGTTCCACTCTTGTAAAATTTGGCAACAGGTGACGTGTATTCGTCTTCACTCTTCACCAATAACTTTTCCCCCGTTTCCTTAACACCGATAAGAGCCTTCTTATCAAGAGATGCAGACCAATAATCTAACATTATTGGCTTATCTTCCACAATGCCCAATTTTGCGGCGTGTTTTAAAGTGATGTCGCTAGGTAATCTATAATTAGATGCTTCAGTTTTTGGTTGCTCCACAGACATATTATATTATAGAAATTTTAAAAGTCTTTAAATACTTATAAGAATAAAAGCATTTAAATTTAATATAATTATAAATATATAATGAATACACAGTTAATAAGCAATAACCATTATTCTTTGACAGACGCAAATAATTATAGGAGTGAGTTGAATAATACAATAGGTGATATCGTGCATAAATATAATTTATTGTTAATAGAATATTTAAGTTTTATTGTAGAAAATATTAGTGGAAAAAATATGGAATATAATAAATTTATTATTGAGCGGGGAATAGAAACGATAACGCATGTATTTACAATATTATTGCATTATTCAAGAAATCTAGATATGGCATATTACCATGGGCAAAAATCATTTTATTTTTATGTGGAGTTTATAGGGCAGATTTCGGATGATCAACATACTTTTTTGAATCTAAGTTCGCGAGATGCGTCAATGTTTGTATATAAAAAAACTATATTTGAAATAACTAACGAGGTTCGCAAAAATCAATGTGAAATATCAAAAGAAACGTTGGAAAAATTAGAGATACTTAATGTGAATATATGCATTTTCAAAAATATTATATATTTTACTTTGCAAGAGATGAATTTTTTAGAGAAGAATGTATTTATTGCTAACCTAATCAAACAAATTGAAAGTGCGTGCAATAAGTTATTAAAATATAAATTTACAGTTCAAGAATATAATATAATAGAAAATTTCATAAGGTCAATGAATAAAAAAATTAGCACAAGCAAATATTATGAAATCATAGACATGTTTATGCAAAAGTATTCAAAAATAAAACCCGAATCATTAAATAAAATTACTGAATTAAAAATAACGGAAAAATTTATTGATGTTACGTGTGATGCAAAATTAAATGAATCGTCTGAAAAATTCATTAAATGGATATTTGCGTAACGCAATCCAATCCAATAAACGAAAATAAAGTATTTTAATAATGTATATGTTGTCTCAAAATAAACATAATTATGTGCAAGTAATAGCAACAATTATAGGAGGTTTCATTGGTGCTCTGTTGCCAAATAAATTATCCAATATACCGCATCTATTAATGGCCGTTATTATTGGGTCTCTCGCAAGTAAAGTGATATATGGCGATTTTGATATTGGCTATCAATGGACAATAAGTGATATTTATTATTGGTTTATTACTATAATTGAATCATTGGTAGGAGGGTCAGCTGCACTTTATATCCAAAAAATTTCAAACAAATAAAATAATGATAAAAAGATAAAAAGATAAAAAAAGAACAATATACAAAATATACAATCAAATATTTATGCAATATTACACGGGTTGAATCGCGATCAGAATTGTTTTGCGACGAATTTTCTTTTTCTTATCTTTAACAATTCTATTTTCAGCCGTTATCAGTTTTTGATTAATTTTGTGAAACTCTGTGCACAGCATCTTTTTCAAATATTCGTAAATTGAATACAATACATCTTCATCGCACATCCCAACAATTAAAATACTCCCTGTTCTAAAAATCATAAATGACACCTCAACAATCTTATTATACTTTTTATTATCTTTATCTTCTTGTGAAATTTGACTCCCAGTTTGGACTGCTAGTTGTGGATTAAAGTAGAATTTGCATTGAATTCCTGGATAAGAGCACGGGTCATAAATGCATTGGATGTTATATTTGAATTTTAGAATATCAAACAACACCTCGCGATTGATGTAAAATCCACAGTTGAAATTGGAATTAATAAGAACAGTGTCACTTGTTTGCAAGTATTCTAGTTTTTCTATCACATACGGCTGCAAATTAATAATAATATTTTTCAAAACTTCCTCAAATATTTCATCATTTTGAATTCCTGGAATCTCCATTTTTCCAGTATTGAACACTTTAATGTGGAATTCCTTAAACATTTCCTTAATTTTTATACGCATTATCATAACGAAACAATTGTAGAAGGCGCTCTTCTTCTTGCAACGATAGCTCATAATATCCTTCTTGGAGATTCCAATACTGACCTTTCTAATATCCTTGAATTTGATGCGACCATTTGGGTTGTTAATGCTAGTAATAATTTGCTCTTCAAAATACGTTTCCTTCTTTAGATTTTCTGTAATAATATCCAACTCTTCTTGGAGTAAAGAATTGAATTTCATTTGCTTTTTTATTACACCATTTGCAGGTTTAGCGTATGGGATAACAGGAACGCTCCAGAAAACATCTTTTAAATTAATTGCCCTATTCAAATAAGCAATCTTTGATTTGGTTGAAATATATATGTCACTAGCTTTAGGAGCCACTGAAAGATCCAAATCTAAATTAGATATTATTTCATTATCAATATCAATATCGTCTGATTGGGTTTCATCATAATCAGGCGATATAAAATTTTTCCATTCATCGTCAATAGTCATCGCCATGGTTGTAGCCATAATAGTTATAATAGGATATCTTTATATTCTTTAAGTTAATTTATTTCAATTTATTTTCTATCAATATAGAATATAAATGTCCGGTTGTAAAGTATGCATCATCCATGAAAGGAGTAATCTCATCCAAATCCCAAATAACTTATCTTCACCAAAGAGGGGTGCTAGTAACGACGTAACATATAGCTTGAAACAAAATTGTTTTGACCCGTCAAAATTTTCCCCCCCAAATGAGTTTATGCTAAAGTTGCATAAAAGGATGAGCCTCTATGAATCTTTAGAAACAAAAGATGATAAGCGCCCCAACGAATAAAAAATATAGTGCGAATTTTTACAGTCTTGATAGTGCATTATATTTTCCATAAAGGTCAAACTGTCTTGTGTTATAACATGTTGTTTATTACGAATAATATAATTTAAAAAGTCTTTTATTATATTTTTTTTATCAATGTTATAACCGATGCTGATTTCTTGGATATATGCATCCAATTCAACAAGCGTTTCATTATTAACAAACTTATTAAATAATGTTTGCCAAACATTTACATCAATAATATTCAAATTGCTGTCAATAATATTCTGATTTGATTGCATAAAGTTAATCATACTGCGCATATCAGAACCATATAAGTTTTGAATTAAATTTAAAGATTGAACCGACATATTTAACGCCTCCTTTTCGGAAATATTCTGTAAAAAGGTAATAATGTCATTTTTTGGCAGCTGGTTGAATCGCAATCTTAAAAATTCGTTTTGCAATCCTTCATCAATGCGACTTATATAATTGCATATTAAACAGAATCTTACTGTGCTAGAATAACTTTGAATTAAATAATGTAATGCTTGCTGAGCATTTTTGGTCATGTAATCCACCTCATCTAATATAACAAATTTCATGCCTTTACCAAAAAGAGTTTTTGAATTGACAAATTGGCTTATTTGATTGCGAATAATATCCACACCTCTGTCGTTAGATGCATTTAATGTAATTGTTAGCTCACTTGTTCGTTGATTATGCTTTTTATGATATTCATTAATTAAAATCATTACACTAGACGTTTTACCAGTTCCAGGTGGCCCATAAAGTAATAAATGTGGAAAATATGAAGTCTCTATAATATTTTTCATTATTGTTTTGTTTAGCGGGTCTAATACTACGTCGTCAAATTTTGATGGTCTATAAAATTCAACCCAAGGAATGCTACTCATTTATTTAACTTATATTATAGTTTTTAATATATAGTTTAAAATTAATTTAAAAATAAACAAAAAATTGAAATTTAAATTATCCCAATTATATTAATGAACAATCAACGAGATATGTCTAACGCAACAGGTTATTTAGAATTAATATTGGGTCCCATGTTTTCGGGCAAAACATCAGAGCTGTTGGAAATATATAAAAAATGTTCATTTTGCAATATTCCTGTTGCTGTAATAAATCATTGTGTAGATAAAAGATACCATGATTCATTGCTTTCTACTCATGATAAAATTATGATCCCATGCATTCAAACTGCAAGTATAAGAAGTGTTTGGGGCAATCAAGATATAGATACATTTAATGATAACTCGGCAAATCATATTAAACTAAAAGATGCGCAAGTTATTTTGATCAATGAAGGGCAATTCTTTGATGATTTGCATGATTGCGTCGTTGATATGCTGAAAGAAAATAAAAAGATATATATTGCTGGATTGGATGGAGACTTTGAGAGAAAACGGTTTGGACAAATTTTAGATTTGATTCCACTATGTGACAAGGTAACAAAACTAACATCATTATGTTCTCTTTGTAAAAATGGCACATTTGGTGTATTCTCTCTTCGTTTGTCAAAAGAAAAACAACAGACCTTAGTTGGTTCGGATAATTATATCCCAGTCTGCCGCAATTGCTATGAAAAGAATTGTTAAGTCTTTTAAATATTTATTAAAACGATTTAAATTAAAACCAATAGGTTAGTTATAGTATAAAATGAGTAAAGTTTCGGAGGAGGCTATAAAACCAAAGCGCGGACGAAGATCAAAGAAGGAAATTCTTGCTAGTCAAGAAAAAGAAAAGGAAATAGAAAAAGAAAAGAATTCTGAGAATCTTGTCATTTTTTCTTCAACTCCTGTTAATAATATTGAATTACAAATATGCAACGATGATTCTGCGGAACACGATAATATATCTGATTTATTGCAACCATCAAATGATGATGAAAATGTTGTTGTTAAACCAGGTGGAAAAAAACGAGGTAGAAAACCCAAGGGAGGAAAAATAATACAACAAAATTTACCAGTTGTGGAACAAAAAGAAACTAAACCAAATATCATTTTACATTTAAAGTGTTCGGTAAAAGATCTGCAATTGACAGGAGATTATAATTCAAATTTTACTTCTGCTAACATTGAATCTTTTACATTTTCTGGACCAAAGAATGAATGTTTTTATGAAATTGTAAATAAACCAGATGAAGATAATAATATAATAACGCCAAATATGGAAAATATTGGATCAACCAGTATTAAAAATATTAACTACAATGATATTCATGATGATGAAAATTGTGAAACAAAGGAGATATGGAGAAAGCTTAAAACACTTGAACATAATTTGCATATAAATAATATTTCGGATAAAAAATCGGCGTGTTTTTGGTGCTCATATGATTTTGATAATCCACCTATTTACATTCCAAAACATTTTATTAAAGATTCGTATCATGTTTATGGATGTTTCTGTAGTCCGGAATGTGCAACAGCCCATTTGATGGAGGAAAATATTGATAGTTCAACAAAATTTGAGCGTTATTATTTGATTAATCATATTTATTCAAAAATATACCAATATTCAAAGAATATTAAACCCGCACCAAACCCACATTACATGTTGGAACGATATTATGGAAATTTAACTATTCAGGAGTATCGTTCTTTGTTGAAATCAGAAAGACTATTTTTAATTGTAGATAAACCATTGACAAGAATATTGCCCGAATTTCATGAAGACAATGACGATTTCATCATTAATAATAAAATTATTCCATCAAATAATTACCAATTGAAAAAGCGATTGCAGAAAAAGCAACAAACTAAAAATAATATTGTAAATGAGAGATTTGGCATGGCTTCCGCATAAATAAATAAAAACTATAATTTTATTTATTTATTCTTTTTTTCTAATTTTTTATTTGTTATTATTTTTTATTTCAGTCTTTAATTTTGATTCTTGTTCGGTATTATACGGACGAATAGAATCGTCTAATTTATGTCTAAGTTGTCTATATATTTCTTGGTTTAAAGATTTTGGTGGAAGCTTGGGCTTGTCTTTTATTCCCATAAATAATTTAATTACTTTTATTGGGTCATCATTATGCTCTATCAATTTCTCTCTAGCAGTGATATGGTCATAATTAGTTTGTCGCATAATCATCTGGATCTTCTCTGATGCTTCAGATTCACATATAATTGTAATATTGTCCATGGTTTATACATATTGATAAATTATTTTTTAAATCATATTAAACGAAATTTACTAATATAACTATCAACTAATGTCGCAGCTACCAACAATAATAGATATTCAACCAATTTTAAATGATGTAAGTAGTGTAGTTAAAAAGGGAATTAATAATTTAATGTATGATTACACTCATTTGCATTTAACCAGAGAACTTGAAAAATGTAAAGTGGAAATGGAATATTATAAAAAGGAATTGGAAACATTGCAAAAAAATAATGCCAAGATTCAGATTTCTAAAGAGAATATTTCATTAAATATTGAAGAGGTTTCTGAATCAACAAATAACGACACTGATTGCACAATTGAACAAATATTGTTGCAAAATGAAGCGACATCTAAAAATGAGCGTTTGCGAGTTGTAAAACAAACTTTTGAAGAGGAAGAGGAAGATGAGGAATTAGATGAAGAAGAGGAAGAAGAAGATGAGGAATTAGATGAAGAAGATGAGGAATTAGATGAAGAAGATGAGGAATTAGAAGATGAAGAAGATGAGGAAGAGGAAGATGATGAAGAAGATGAGGAATTAGATGAGGAATTAGATGAGGAATTAGATGAGGAAGAGGAAGAAAAGGAGGAAGAAAAGGAGGAAGAGGAAGAAGAGGAAGAGGAAGAAAAGGAGGAAGAGGAAGAAAAGGAGGAGGAAGAGGAAGAAAAGGAGGAGGAAGAGGAAGAAAAGGAAGAAAAGGAGGAGGAAGAGGCTGAGGAATCCTTCACTAACGTTACGGATTTCAGTCGCTCACCTTCGCTATCGCTCCGGCTCGCTCCAGAACAAGTAGAAGAAGATGAAAAAGAGGAAGAGGAAGAGGAAGAGGAAGAGGAAGAGGAAGAGGAAGAAATGGATACTGAAAATGAGGCTGAGGAGCAAGAAGAAGAGGAAGAGGTTTTTGAAATTGAAATTGAAGATATTACTTATTTTGCAACAAACGAGGAAAATGGTCCAATTTATGAAGTTGATAAAGACGGAGATCCAGGAAAGAAAGTTGGAGATTTAAAGAATGGAGAGCCTTTTTTTTATTAGTATAATATAAGTAATGTTCAAATTGTGTCCTCCAGCATTAATTTATGTAGTTTTTTCACTTGCTCAAATTTTAATTGATATGTTCAAAGGCCTTTATAATACCGCGTTTATGAAATTTGTTGTTTCAATTTTGGTTACATTGTTATTAAATGGATTATGTGAAGGTGGTTTAGGTGTTATTTCATGGATAATTGTTTTTATTCCATTTATATTAATGACCTTTGTTGTAGCAATGTTGTTATATATTTTTGGTTTAAATGCGTCAATTGGCGCAGCAAGCATGCAAACCACGACTACAACCCAATCCCCGCAAGCATCACCCGTTATAAAAAAAAATTTTATACCAAATTATTCCACGTCTCCGGCATATGAGAGCTTTACAAATGCTTAAAAATTTTATTAATCAAAGTATATAAATTAAAACAGTTTAAAAATTTATATACTATTTATCTATTTATAATGTTCATATTTAATGTTCTTATTACCGGTCTTGGTGCTCACGTTTTTATTAAATATTTTTTTCCAAATGAATATCATACGGCATTATTAAATGGGTCATTCTATGCAATTTTATTTTACAGCCACTGTGAAATGCATATTAAAAAATTGTATAATAATCCTCATCTAAAACAGATTAAATCATTTATTGATAGAATTAACAAGAAAAGCGAGATTGATATTATTAAATTCAACGAGGTTATGATTTCAACAAATAGAAAATATGTTTCGGTGCATCAACTATTATTATATGATTTTATCATGTTTTCTGATTATGATAATGTTACGGATCAATCACCAAAAACGAACAGAGTTTTATTTTTTGGAATACCAAAATTTCCACTGAAATTTGATTACAAGCCGTGCAAATTTTCATTTATGTCGTTAAATGTAACAATTAAGGGCACAAAGTATCCAATTAAACTGTCAAATGATGTAGAAAATTATTATGTTGTTGGGAATAAAATTAATATTCTATTAATTGCATATTTATTGAAAATCCAGCATAGGGTAAAATGCGATGAAATAACCGGAATATATGAATTGGGTATTATTGATCATAATGTAAATGTTAAAACATTCACTGAAAAGAATGAAATTATATTGTCTGAAGACGATTACACTGTAAAACCATTTATTTATATTGACACGTCTAATATGACTGTATTGGATGTTATAAGTAGAGCGGGGGAAAATAATTAGCGGGGAAAATAATTAGCGGGGAAAATAATTAGCGGGGAAAATAATTGGATAGTTACGTTGAATAAAGAATCACATGAAATGCCGAATAATAAATTAAGCAATAATAAAATATTAAAACAATATAAAAAAAAATTGATAGATAATATATAAATGGTAACTCCGCAAACTACAATGGAAACAGATACAAATAGTAGCGAATATCATGCACTGGCAAATAAGTGGACAATGTGGGCACATTTGCCTCATGATACAGATTGGAGCATTAGCAGTTACAAAAAGATTTATACCATGGGAACAGTAGAAGATGCAATTGCCCTTACTGAAACATTACCTGATGTTTTGGTTAAGAACTGTATGATGTTCCTTATGAGAGATGGTATTAAGCCAATCTGGGAGGATCCAAAAAACAGAGCGGGAGGTTGTTTCTCTTATAAGATTTCAAACAAGTCAGTTTATGAAGTTTGGAAGGAGCTTAGTTATGTTCTCGTTGGTGAATCAATTAGCTCACAATCATCATTTGTTTCCAATGTAACCGGAATTACCATTTCACCAAAAAAAAATTTCTGTATAATAAAAATTTGGATGTCTACTTGTGCAAACCAGAATCCTAGTATTGTTACTGGTGAAGTTAAAGGGATGACATCTCAGGGGTGTTTATTTAAGAAACATACGCCGGAATACTAAATCAACCTTTAAGAAAGTATATTTGGCTCAACCTTTAGTAAAGGTTGATAAAATACAAATAGTTTAAAAATAAACATAAAAACATATTTATTTTTAAAGTAGAATAATGAATATTAGCGTTGAACTAAACAAAAAAACATTTCACGTAAATTCTAATGAATTTAACACAATTATTCACAATGAATACAATAATTTACGCATAAGAGAAAATTTGGGATTATATGAGCGAATTATTGCATTATTGAAAGATCTGTCGCCACTAGCTCGCCGGTGCCTTTTTTTCAGTCAGTCTCATGGCGGGTTTATTGCCATCAATTCAGCAATGCATTATGATGCGGTTTATTTACTTAACATTGCGGAAAAACACACCGAAAATGTCCGCACAAATGTCGCCAATTTTGGCATGCAAAATGTTAAATGGGATTTTGATTTGACACAGAATATATCTGAAAATGAACCCATTATTATGTTTTCCGAAAATTATGACGACATTGATGAAACAATTGTTCAAAAATATAATCCGATTATTTTGACTAATTTAAATCAAAAACTTTTAAATACCGGATTATACCAACACATTTATGAACTTACAAACACGAATTTGGCATTGCATATTCCCAAACATTTACACGATAGGTTTAAGAGGGAGTTTTTTTACTATATCAAAAATGAAAAACTTTATTATGATAATTTGATTCACTTGTGCATTATGGTAAAAAATGGTGGCAAACAATTTGAAGACATGTTGAATGCAAATATGCATTTAATTGACCGCTGGACAATTTTAGATACTGGCAGCACGGATGAAACACTTGATATTATTAATCGCGTTCTTATTGGAAAGAAAAAGGGAGATTTATATCAAGAACCATTTATTAATTTTCGTGATAGTCGCAATCGCTTATTGGAGTTGGCTGGAACTACGTGCAAATTTACATTGATGTTGGATGATACATACAGTATTAATGGAGACTTGCGATGCTTTTTAAATGATGTTAGAGGTGATCAAGTTGCAGATTCTTTTACGTTATATATTAAAAGCGATGACGTTGAATATGGTTCCAATCGCATTTTAAAAACGGATAGAAAATTAAAATACAAGTTCAAAATACACGAAGTAATTCAAGATAACGATAATATGAATGTTGTTGTTCCCTTTTTAATGGCGAATATTATGGATGGTAGATTTGATTATATGGAAGAAAGAACTATGAATAGAAAAGAATTAGATTTGAAACTACTTTATGAGGAAGTGAAAGATGATCCTGATAATCCGCGTTCATTTTATTATCTTGCGCAAACTTATAATTTACTGGAAGAATATGATAAGGCATATTTTTATTTCTTAAAACGCGCAAATCATCCTGTTCAAGGATTCATACAAGAGAAAATTGATGCGGTATTTGAAGCTGCGCGTATTGCAAATTTTAAATTGCAAAAGCCATGGCCTGAATGCGAAGCGCTTTATTTAAAAGCATATCAACTTGATCCAAGTCGCCCAGACTCATTATATTTTTTAGGTATTCATTTTTATTTGGATGGTGATAGACGAAATGCATTTGAATACTTTAAACGCGCATTTGAAATCGGATATCCGATCCATTGTCAATATTCTTTAAAACCCACATTAAGCTTTCATTTTCTACCAAAATTTTTAACACAATTATGTTATGAGTTTCTAGATTTCCAATTGGGAGAGAAATGCGCGCGATTATTTTTAGAGAAAAATAAACCCGATGCAGATATGTATGCAGTAATCGTGTCATGGCACAATATATTTTTAAAACTTAATCAAATGATGGGTCCTTTGGAAATTGTGAATCGTTCAGAAAAACCATTATTGTGTTTTGTAGCGGATGGTGGGTTTGAACCTTGGACTGGTTCTGATATTCTTGTAAAAGGTATTGGTGGTTCGGAAACTTATATTATTGAAATGGCGCGTTATATACAAAAACATGGGCATTTTCAAGTCGTAGTTTTTTGCAACTGTTTAAAACATTCTACTTTTGAAGGGGTTGAATATATTCCATTGTCACAATATCCTCCTTTTGCAGCAAATATTCCAATCCATACTTGCATTGTAAGCCGGTTTTCTGAATATATTCCTGTTGCAATTTATGGAAAGGTTACAAATTTGCATCTGGTATTGCACGATTTGACTCCATCTGGTTTAATAATACCAATCCACGATAAATTGAAAAAAATATATTGTTTGAGTGAGTGGCATGTTGAATATTTCCTTAAAATATTTCCTCAGTTTAAAGATAGAACTACGCATTTTTATTACGGTGTCACTGCTACTTTTGAGAAAAGTGGAGCAAAAAATAATGAAGAGTCTTTGCTCCACTTTCCCAAAGTGGATGATTTGGCGCAACCTTTTCCAAAGGTTGAAGAGTCTTTGCTCCACTTTCCCAAAGTGGAGAATAAGTTTATCTATTCTTCCTTTCCAAACCGCGGTCTATTACAGTTACTTCAAATGTGGCCAAAAATTGTTGAAAGATATCCTGAAGCAAATCTGCACATATACTCTGACGTTAATGGAAAATGGGTGAATTCAGTAGAACCTGTAATGATGCAACAGATTAGAGATCTTCTCTCGGAATTGATGTTGAAAGAGATGAAAATGAATATAACTTGTTATGGTTGGGTAAGTAAATCGGTTCTTTCAGAGTCATGGGCTACATCTGAATACTGGCTTTATCCATGCACTTTTATGGAAACCTTTTGCTTAACTGCAGTTGAAGCGGCATTGTCAAAAACTTTGGCAATAACAAATGGACTCGCTGCCCTACAAAATACAGTTGGTGATAGGGGTGTTTGCATAGAAGGCGATACTACCACTCAAGAATGGCAAGACGAGGCTCTTACCCAACTATTTTCTATTATGGAAGATGCACCCAAGAGAGAAAAAGTAATTCAGCGTAATTATGAGTGGGCTTCTAAGCTAACCTGGGAAAGCCAAGCGAATAAACTTTTGAGGGAACATATTCTTTAATGAAACATGTATAATTCATATAATTATTTTTTGATAATTTTATGAATAAATGAATAAATAAATAAATGAATATTAAATCCATCTATAAGGACCATTTCCTTTTACTACAGTTGTTGATTTGTTTGGCTCAACATCAAATGAACCTCTTGATCCATGAACTATCCAATAAAATTTACCATTTTCACCATGAACTGTAAATTTATTATTTAATATCTCTGTTGTAGAATATGTTTTAATAGTTCCATCATAAATATGTGTTATCTGAACAGTTAAGTCTCTAGCAAATGCGCATACATAATCAGGCAAATAAATAATTGCATAAAGATTATTTGTAATTGCACCTTTACCACGATAATATACACCAGATTCTGGACCTTCCAAGCATGCATGCATCAAATATTTTGAAGAGTCTAGTGGATGATCTATAATAAATGATTTTGGTCCCGTAGGTCCAGTTGGTCCCGTAGTTCCTATATTTTGCGCCACCATTTTAACGGATGTTGTAATTAAACACAGGTCCATTAACTGCCCACTAGCTTGGTTTGCTGCTATTGTTACATATTGTCCTGCTGTTAATGAAGCTATATATGTGCGATTTAATGGCAAATTGGTATAATTAAAACGATACTGGCCGTCTGAAAGTCCACTCCATCCAGCAACAATTTCATCTACAAAACTAGCAATAGCAGTCCCCGTACCCCCGCTTGAGCCCGCATATACATTAATATATGTGTTAAAAGTTATCTCTGGCACAGTTATGGTTGATCCACCACTTGAACTTGTAATACTAATATGATAATTTATTTCATAAATGCCAGTTACAGGAATGTTTATTCTTTGATTATTGCTAGCTAAAGCTACTCCTCCAACTGAAACTAGCGTGGTATTATATGTTGCATCTGTTATTGAACCAGTTATAATAAAATAAAGCGATGCAGTATTTGCAAATTCACCAACATAATTTGAACTTACAGAGTATGGTCCAGTTGGTCCTGTAACTGTGCTTTGAGGTCCTGTAGGACCAGTTACTGTGCTCTGAGGCCCGGTGGGTCCTGTGCAACAAGGGCCCGTTGGCCCGGTTACTGTGCTCTGAGGCCCGGTGGGTCCTGTTACTGTGCTTTGAGGTCCCGTATAACCGGTGGGTCCTGTTCTTCCCGTAGGTCCTGTATAACCGGTGGGTCCTGTATAACCGGTGGGTCCTGTAACTGTGCTTTGAGGTCCTGTAGGACCAGTTACTGTGCTCTGAGGCCCGGTGGGTCCTGTTACCGTGCTTTGAGGGCCCGTTGGCCCGGTTACTGTGCTCTGAGGCCCGGTGGGTCCTGTTACTGTGCTTTGAGGTCCTGTATAACCGGTGGGTCCTGTTCTTCCCGTAGGTCCTGTTACCGTGCTTTGAGGGCCCGTTGGCCCAGTTATACCCGAACCATATGTGATTTCATTAGTTGAAGTGTCGTAGAATAACGTATTCGTATTTGTTACATTTCTAATAGGATTCACAAAAAACCCAGTAGATCCCGCGTTTTGGGGCGCACCGCTTGCATTTAATACAATTGAATAAGGTGCTTGTCCAGTATATCCAGCTTGATAACCAATTGCAACTGCATATTGCCCCTGAGTTCCATTGCCAGCTTGATATCCAATGGCAATTGCATTAGTTCCCTGATTGGTTTGACCTGCGTTAATTCCAATGGCAATAGCATTTGTGCCTTGGGTAATAACACCAGAAGATTGCCCAATAGCAATAGCACCAGCACCTTGATATGATTGACCAGCACTTCCACCAAATGCAATAGCACTTGTTCCTTGATTTGCATATCCAGCACCATTATTATTTCCTCCTCCAATAGCAATAGCATTTCTCCCTTGTCCAGTTATTGCCGCATTAGTTCCAATGGCAATCGCGTTAGTTCCTTGACCCGTTGATCCAGCCAAATAACCAATTGCAATTGCAGCAGATGCTTGAGATGTTGATCCAGCTGAATAACCAATTGCAACTCCAAAATTACCTTGGGTATTTTGACCCGCTAGATTTCCAATCGCAATTGCGCTTATACCTTGAGCATTTTGACCAGCTCCATTATTTGACCCAATTGCATTTGTGCCAGACCCTATAGCAATTGCTCCATCTCCCTGAGTTGTTTGACCAGCAGTATATCCAATTGCAATGGCATTTCCAGCTTGTTTTGATAGTCCAGATCTAAATCCAATCGCTATAGAACCATCGCCTTGAGTCCCTTGACCAGCAGTATATCCAATTGCAATAGCATATTGACTTTGAGCAATTTGTCCAGCTGTATTTCCAATTGCTATTGCATTTCCTACCCCTGACCCCGACGCCCCACCGCCTTGAGTGATTTGACCAGCGCTTGGACCAATTGCTATTGACCCTCCCCTCTGACTGCTGGAAGCGGAGTTAACTCCAATTGCTATCGAACTAGAACCCTGGGTGCTAGTAGCGGCCCCAAATCCAATGGCAACTGCACTTCCTCCTTGATTAAGCCCGCCCGCGCTAGGGCCAATTGCGACACTTAGACTGCCTTGAAGTGTCTGCCCCGCACCACTTCCAGAGTTCCCGCCACCGATTGCAACGGCATTGGCGCCTTGACTATAGTTTCCAGCATTTGAACCAATCGCTACAGCATGACCCCCCTGGGTTAATTGACCGGCATTAGTTCCAATTGCGACCGAATTAGATCCTTGTGTGTTTGATCCAGCGTTAATTCCAATTGCTATTGCAGCAGAACCTTGAAACGACGTTCCAGCACTATTTCCAATTGCAACCGTACTAGATCCTTGATTTGTATTTCCCGCGCCAGGTCCAATTGCAATGGCAAAATTACCTTGAGTCCATTGAGCTGCAAAAGAACCAATGGCTATTGCACCAGAACCTTGAAATGTTCTTCCTGCTTGAACACCAATTGCAATTGCATTAGAACCTTGATTTGATGTTCCAGATTGAATCCCGATTGCAATGGCTCCAGTGGTTTGAGAATTTTGTCCAGCTTGAACACCAATGGCAACAGAATTTTGACCTTGAGTATTTGATCCAGCACTTGTTCCAATTGAAACTGCGTTAGTGCCTTGATTTGATGATCCAGCTTGAAGTCCAATGGCAAGCCCCCCAGAATTTTGAGAATTTTGGCCTGCTTGATAGCCAATTGATATCGCAGCGGATCCTTGATTTGTATTCCCCGCTTGTGACCCAATTGCAATTGCATTTGGGGATTGTGTGTTAGATGCTGCAAATGCACCAATTGCGATTGCGCCAGAACCTTGAAACGTTCTACCCGATTGAATTCCCATTGCTACTGCGGCAGAACCTTGATTAAATAATCCAGATTGGTTACCAATTGCAACTGCATCCTGATTTTGAATTGTTCTTCCCGCTAAAACTCCAATTGCAATGGCATTTGTTCCTTGTGTAAGTTGCCCAGCTTGCAAACCGATGGCAACAGAATTTTGACCTTGATATGAAGAACCTGCAAGAGAACCAATAGCAACAGAACTTTGACCTTGATTGCTGCTTCCCGCATTGGCTCCAATAGCTACAGCATTTGTTCCTTGATTTGTCGCTCCAGCTAAAACTCCAATCGCCACTGCGTTTGTTCCTTGCGGGTCTAGCCCTGCTTGAAATCCGATTGCTATTGTTCCAGACCCTTGCGTAAATTGACCAGCTTGCAGACCAATAGCTATAGCATTTTGTCCTTGAAATGAAGCACCTGCGAGGGAACCAATGGCAACGGCGTTGGTGCCTTGACCACTTTGACCCGCTTGTAACCCAATTGCTACAGCATTTTGGCCCTGTACTGTTTGCCCCGCATTGGCTCCAATTGCAACAGCATTTGTTCCTTGAAAATAATTTCCAGCAAAAAAACCCAATGCAACTGCATTTGTTCCTTGGTTTGTTTCTCCAGCATGACACCCAATTGTAATATTGTCTCCACCAACTGTCCATGCTCCTGAAGTTGTCTGATTATTCCAATATAAATAATCGCCAAAACAATCGGCACCTATTATTGGAACCGGTGCTGAAGCTGTTGCCACAATTTCTCCAGTCACGGAATCCCAAAAAAGACCGTTTGGTGCAGTGGCCGACCTAATAGGTTTTGCATAAAAGCCTTGTTGCGTGCCATTTAATACGCTTCCGCTTGCATTCAAAATGATTGAATTGGTGGTTTGGTTTGTGGCACCCGCTAAATAACCAATGGCAATGGAATTAGTTGCTTGATTTGTCGCGCCAGCTAAATAACCAATAGCGACAGAATTTGTGCCTTGGCGTGTTTGTCCTGCTTGAGAACCAATCGCTACAGCGTTTTGTCCTTGATTTGAATTTCCAGCAAAAGAACCTATTGCAATCGCGGTTTCCCCCTGTCCAGAACATGCGGCGCGCATTCCAACTGCAATTGCATTTGTTCCCTGAGAATCAAACCCAGCTGTATAACCTACAGCGATCGCTCCCGAGCCTTGAGTATTAAATCCAGCACTATTACCAATTGACACTGCGCTTATCCCTTGAGTATTTCCACCGGCACTAGGACCAACTGCAACCGCTGCCTGACCTTGTCCCTTGAATCCAGAGCTTTGTCCAAGAGCCACAGAACTAACTCCCTGATACTGTTGACCAGCGCCTGCTCCAATTGCAACTGCGTAAAATTGTTGCAAAAGAGTTCCAGCTGAATTCCCTATTGCAATTGCTCTGCCACCTTGCGTGTTTCTACCGGCGACATCACCAATTGCAATTGCATCTGATGATTGATTGCTACTTCCAGCTTGAAACCCAATTGCGACTGCACCAAGACCTTGGGTCCCTTGACCGGCTTGATTACCAATAGCGACTGCACTAGCGTTTTGAAATGTCTGCCCAGCATTGTAACCAATTGCAACAGATTGTCCTAATTGTGAGTCCGCACCAGCACTAACACCTATCGCAACCGAATTAGCACTTTGATTTGTTTGTCCAGCTAAAAATCCAACAGCAATTGAATTTACTTGTTGCGATTCTTGACCAGCACTGTTACCAATAGCTATTGTATTATCGTGTTGAATATTATTTCCAGCAGCATTTCCAATGGCAATCGCAAATTGGCCATCAAGCCCATTCCCTGTATTTCCAGCACCATTTCCAATTGCTATAGCAAAACTACCTTGACTATTTTGTCCAGCACTATTACCAATTGCAACAGCATTAGTTCCTTGAAAATAATTTCCAGCAAAAAAACCCAATGCAACTGCATTTGTTCCTTGGTTTGTTTCTCCAGCATGACACCCAATTGTAATATTTGAATCTCCAACAGTCCATTCTCCAGGAGTTATTTGATTATTCCAATAAAGATAATCTCCCCAACAATCAGCTACTGGTGTAGGGCCTGGAGGACCGGTATCACCAGTTGGACCAGTATAACCCGTTGGACCGGTATCACCAGTTGGACCTGTATAACCAGTTGGACCAGTATAACCAGTTGGCCCAGTTGGCCCAGTATAACCTGTATAACCTGTATAACCCGTTGGACCTGTATAACCCGTTGGTCCTGTATAACCCGTTGGTCCTGTATAACCCGTTGGTCCTGTTGCGCCCGTATTTGAACAATCTCCTTGCGGTCCTGTTGCGCCCGTTGGTCCAACATGACCTGTTGGTCCAGTGGCCCCCGTATTTGAACAATCTCCTTGCGGTCCGGTATAACCAGTTGGTCCCATTGGTCCAACATCACCAGTTGGTCCTGTTGGTCCTATATCGCCAGTGGGCCCCGTCCCACCTTTTCCGCTAGGAGGAATATAACAATCACATGCATCAGGAACAAATGGTTCGCATGACTTGCACTCCCCACAACCAATATCTGGGTCACATCCATTTCCATCACAAGAAGGGCATGGATAATATCCACCAATAATACTAGAAATTGGCACACCATTTATATTTGTCACCGTTAAATTTGTGGTAGTGATATTTGTGCTAGTAATATTATTTGAATTTATGTTACTCATATAAAAAGGAAACATATTTTAAAAATAATATTAATACATAATCAGGTAAAATTGCATATTTTTTAATTTGGTGTAGGAAAAGGACGTTGATTTTTTTCAATCGCTAAAGGTTCTGGCATCAAAGTAGCTTCTTTCTTAAAAAAATTAGCAGTTTCAAGTGTCTTTAATTCGGGATATAAAGGACCCGCGGGTTTTACTAAATTTGTAGAATTAATTCCAAATAAAAAAGACTCAATGTCAGGAGCATTGCTTGATAATTGATTCCAAGGAATTTGTGCGGGATTAACGCCATTTCCAGGCAACCGTGTATCATATGCTGCACCGTATTGCGAGTTAGGATACAATGTGTAAATTTCAGATTGCTTAAACTGTCTTTGCTCCAAATTGTAATTTCCAGGTGTATTAATGTTTCGTGTAGATGCCATTTTATATTACACGAATAGATTTATTTTTTTTCATTTTATTGCATTTTTCAAAGCAGTAATATGCGAGTCGTTTATTTTTCCAGTATTTAAAAAATCGCACACACATCTATGCGTTAAAAAAAAATAATCATAAGAAAATAACACCATAAATGCAATTTCTAAATTCTCGCAAGAATGGTGGTCTTTTGCCTTTTCAATACACTCTATAAATTGTGTATTTGGTTTTACATGATTATATAATTCAAGAATTTGTTCCGTATTAAATTCAATGTTTCCAGAATATAATGGTGTTGCCGATATATTTAAAACTTGCAATAATTCTGCATGATACACCAGTTCAGACATGTCGGCAAATTCTTCAACGTCTTCTAAATTAAATTTATCTTCTTTATGATAACAATCCCTTAGAACAGGGTCGTAAAAACTATATGTACAAGTAAAATTTGATTTATACATATAATAATAATAATTTGATGTTTATATTGTTTTTATTGTTTATATCGTTTTTGTGTTTTTATTTTTAACCTTTAAAAAGGTGGTTAAACATATTGATTGTTTGTGTGCGCCGCATAGTAATCGCGGTCTCTCGTTAATTCGCGAGAAGGAACTCCGCCACGAATCCATCCTTCGGATGCAACACCTTCAACGCAATATGCCGGATTTGTTACGCGGTCTTTCACGCTTGATAATAATGGCGTATTCTGATATTTAATGTAGCTCTTTTCAGCAAGTTTATTAACACTGCGCTTATTAGTTAAAAGCTCTCCTTGTTGAATTTGTGCCTCTAAAATCGGACACACTGAACCGCGACCTAAATAAGGAACTGTTGCAAATGGGCGTTGAAATAAATCAATTTTGCATTTAGGATGCGTTTGAATGCTACCAATTAATAAGTTGGAACTGTCATCAACGACACATCCGCCAGAGCCGACGCTACTAGGTCCATTATAAAACACACATGGCTGAGAAGTAGCTAAAGCAATTGGTTTTTTCATAGTGCAATCATTAGCAAAATAATTTTGTAATGTATAATTGCATGCACTTATATTCTGAATTGTTTCTTGATCTTGAAAACAAGTATCATTTCCAATTCTGCTCATGTTATCAAAAGTATAGTTAGTAACAAATGCCATTTATATATAATACATTTATTTTTTTACTAAACAAAAGTATTATAATTTATAAAATTAGGATTAGGATTATTTTTAATTAACTGATTTAATACAAGTTATACCGAATATTATCTTGCACACATGCAAAAGCATTTCCATCACGACAACTTGGCATGTCACCATATAAATAATCAGCAAATGCGCCCTGATCATTTGGAATCTTGGTGTTTGGTGTAGAATAAAAAGACCACTGCGATTGATCAAATTCAAATTGTTCTCCTAAATCTCCAAATAATTGTTTATTAGTATTTTTGATTCCAGGATTCAACGTTTGAATCATTTTTTTTGTTGAAACATTAATGTCTTCATATACTTCCGTGTTGAAAGATGGCGGAGCTGGTTTTCTAGTTGGATTATCCATTATTTCTGTAAGAAGCACATTACCTAGTGGATTTTTTTTTGATGTTGTTTCAAAATCCGATTTCAAATAAGTTTTTAAAGTATCTGGTGTAATAATTCTGGCTTCTTGATTCTTGACATCAATTCCACTAAATCCTTCTTTGGAATCTAACATATCCTTTGTAATCTTTTGTTTGCGCAATTTATACAAGACAAAAATAAGAAAAAGTGTTATTAATCCAACAAACAATAAATTTTTTGACATGGTTATTAAAAACCCTAAAATTGTCAATATAATCACAATTCTGCTAATTGCATTCAAATTTTCTTCATATGAAAATGTTGGAGAAGGCCATAATTGTAGAATGTAATCTTTATTTAATAGAATAGTAGGATCATTGGACCAAAATGTTGTTGTCATTATATATATAGGATTACTTAATTTTATTATAAATAATATCTTTAATCTTTATCAGAGAAAAATAAAAAATAAATTATCAATTAATAATTTATTTTTTTATAACAATAATGTTCCATGTGATCTATTTCTTTGGTTTCTTTTTCTTTTTACCAGCACCGTCATTTGGCTTTGCGTTTCTTGGTGTTCGTTCAACAGTCTCCCCATTTTTAAAAAGAGCAAAGAGTTCTTCGTCTGTAATAGTTGGCGCCGTTTGAGCAGCAGCCGCAGTCGCAGCCGCTTTGGCAGTTTGCACTAATTCCTCCATATGTTTCGCCTCAACCTTTTTCTTCATTCTCTCCTTGAGTGCTTCGTGTTTTGCATTTTTTTCCATTTTTTGCTGCATTGCATTTACATCTAATTTAGCATTTTTTCCTAGTCCGGCCATAGCAGCCAGGTCTCCCATTCCACCTGCTCCTCCCATACCCATTTTTCCGAGCATTTCTTGAATATTACCCATGCCACCTGCTCCTCCCATACCCATTTTTCCGAGCATTTCTTGAATATTACCCATGCCCGGCATATTTTGCATTTTATTCATCATTTCGCTTGCCTCTGTCATTAATTCTGTTTGACTTATCTCTCCAGATTTCATGCGCGAATCTAATTTATCACTTACATTTTTAACTAATCCCATTAATTTTCCAGGATTACTGAACAATTTTTTAATAACGCCTTTTACGTCCGTAACATCATCCATATCCATATTCAAATTTTGAGACGTTTCTTCCGCAATTTCGCGAGCTAAATTGCCGAGTTTTCCACCCATCATACTATTCAAATGCCCTTGAATATCATCTGCAGATGGAATATTCACATTGGGTGCAGAATCGTCGCTACTAGATTCCCCGTTTTTATCTTTACCCATATTTTCAAAAATATTTTGCATATTGCCAAGTGTCTCTTCTAATTTTCCTTTAAACTCATCTTCATTAATCGCATCAAATAATTTTGATGTATCGCCGAAAGCATCTTTGTTATGAACACTTCCAATAATGCAAATTAAAACCATTTGCAAATATTTCCAGATTGTTTCACGTGTATTATCACTGATATCGCATTGCCATAAGTATTTAAAACTAATTCCGGGTAAAAACTCTGTATTTACTTGCGAATCAGATGCAAATATTTCGGTCTTTTTATATAAAATATCAAAGAAACGTTCTGGAAAAACTCTAATGCAATGGTCAAACAACCCTTTTAATTTTTGCTGGGCATCTGTTAAAATAGCTGCATTACGAGCATCAGAATCGGCAATATCCTTAAATTCTTGAGGCTTCCACCACTTATCAATGATTAGATAATATTCAGGAAATGTATTCACGATATCTAAAACAAAATCTGTAATAATTTTCGTAAATTCGTCGGGAATTTCACGTTTTTCTTCACTTGACTCTGCCATTATTTATATGTTTGATATAAATTTATTTTTTTAAATCAAACTAAGTAGAATTAATATAATATATCAAACTTTCTAATATTAATTTACGAAATACTATTATACAATATAGACAATTTTGTCAAATTCTGAATATATTTCATTACTTTTTTTTGGTCTTGAGGTTCCATCATCTTTACAGGGTTTCTTAATCTATTAATTGCATCCATTATTTTGTCGGAATTTTCTGCATTGTTTAAATCAGTAGAATAATCCTTGTTTATAAAAAAACTTATATCATCATTATCAATCGCATCTTTATATTTATCAACAACAAATTTATTCCATATTTTTATGATCATTTTTGGATTCGCTTTTCTAATCAAAATAAATGAATTTTTTGCTGCTAATATATCTGTATCTTCTGGAAAAACATTAATAATATCATTTACAAATTCAATAAAATGATCGTTAAAGGCTGTTAATATTGTGGAGGATTGCGTTGTCATTTGTTTGTTATTTTATATTTTATTATTTTTTTAAGTTCTTACCATATATAATTATTTTTTCATAGTTAAATTAGAATATTCTTGATCTCTCATTTGTTGCAATTTTTCAATCGTCATTTCCTCTGATATTTTAGGTTGTTTATAATCATGTTCATCATTTGGTGTGCTAATTTTATCTGAATAATTTAATGAAACATAATTATGCATTTGTCTTGTTCCACCATTACCTTTTGCCTCTAATTCATCTGACCCCATATCTAAAAAACTAAATTGGTCAGAAACAACAGAACCTCCTCCTAAAGAAAACGCCATGGGCTCCATATTGTTGCTTGTTGCTTGACGAGTAATAACTTCTTGTTTTGGTTTTAAATGATTATATATACTATCACCATAAAGCACTTGGTAGTTATTATTAAGCAGTAATAATGCTGGCACTTTAGTCACATTTTCTGGCATAATAATCTTTTGCCCGTTTTCTAAAACAATATAAATTTTATTATCGGTGCCTTTTGTTCGTTTGTCAATACAAATAAAATGAATGTCTTTACTTGCTTGAGTTTTAGAAAGGGTTTGCAAAAGTTTTTTAGAATGTTCGCAAAAATTGCTATAATAGACAATTGAACTCATTAATCTATATTAAGCTTATTGGATTATTATTTTAACTCATTTTTAAAAAAATTGATTAACAATATTAAATAGTATTTATTTAATATAGATATAATGATGCCTCGTATTGAAAAACTAACAGAAAACGGCAATAATCTTGCTTTTACATTAAGAGATGTTAATGTTAGTCTGGCGAATGGACTTCGTCGCACAATTTTATCGGATATTCCCACAGTTGTATTTAAAACCAGCCCCCATGATCAAAACAAGGCGAGTATTATTGTAAATACAACACGGCTAAATAATGAAATCCTAAAACAGCGCTTAAGTTGTGTCCCGATTCATATATCGGATTTGAAAATGCCGTTGCAAAATTACATTATGGAAGCAAATGTTGAGAATTTGACGGATACTGTTATGTATATGACAACGGAAGATTTCAAGATTAAAAATTTGATTACAAATGAATATTTGTCAGAAAAAGATAGAAGATCTATATTCCCACCAAATGAATTGACTGGGTATTATATTGATTTTGTTAGATTGCGTCCCAAAATCTCAGAAGAAATTCCTGGGGAAAAGTTGCATCTTATTTGTGAATTCTCCATCGGAACCGCTAAAGAAGATGGAATGTTTAATGTTGTATCAACGTGCTCATATGGATTCACTCAAGATGAAGTGCATATTGAAGAAATTCTTGGCAAAAAGGCGCAAGAATGGAAAGATAAAGGTATGACCAAGGATGATATTGTGTTTGAAACCACAAATTGGCGCCTTCTGGATGCTCAAAGAATTGTTAAAAAAGATAGCTTTGATTTTCAATTGCAAACTCTCGGTATATTTACAAACCAGCAAATTATTCGCAAGGCGTGTGATGTTCTTGTTGATAAATTGGATGCATTGAATACTGCAATTGACACAGACGAATTAAAAATCAATCCATCGGAAAATACTATGAAAAACTGTTATGATGTTATACTTGAAAATGAGGATTATACTATTGGAAAAGTATTGGAATATTTCTTGCACTCAAAGTTTTATGAGGGAACTAAATCGTTGTCCTTTTGTGGATTCAAAAAGATGCACCCTCATGATGCGGACAGTATTATTCGTATTGCTTACCGAGAAGAACTTGAAAAGCAAGCCATCAAACAAAATTTGAAGGAATGCATTGCTGATGCAATTACTGTTTATACGGCTATTAAAGACAAATTTTAAATAAAGATAAAAACCTCTGCAGTTTTACAAATATAAATTTTAAATAAAAATAAAATCGCGTTTATTTTTATTTTTTCGGTTTTTTGGTTTTTCGGTTTTTTGGTTTTTCGGTTTTTTGGTTTTTCGTTTTTTCGTTTTTTGGTTTTTCTGAAATTAATCCGCGGTAGAATCCACCTTTACAAAATCAACCTTGCGTTTTCTCAAACACGCATTTAATGAATACATTTGCAATGAAGGATGCAAATTATTTACATATTTAATAACAACCGTATTATTAACATACTCATTCTTTGGCTTCAACTCGTCTGTATAAAGCTTGTGGATGTGAAACATGTGCGTTCTGAAATGATCAGGAAATTCCTTCAATGGCATTTCTTTTTTGATATAGCAACTAATATAATTTTTATACAATGCAACGGTAAAATCATGCAACTTGTCGCGGAAGTAAGAAAAATCCTTTTTATTCTCAGGATAATACTTTAAAAATTCACCAACTTTACCTTCTTTGCGAAGAGACAAATACTGATATTGCACTTTTGGTTGATTTCCTCGCAAATGTCTCACATATTCATATACTGGGTTTCTTATCTTGCATCGTTCATATGTTAATCTATTTTTGATAATAACACCCAATATATCATATGATGTATTCATGCTTGCATATTGACTCTTCAAATCATCGTATTTTGTAAATTCATACGTTTGAGGGAATTTTATACTTGTTGTGTTCCAAACTCCAAGATCCTTTGCAATATTTAAATCAGATGGTATAACATTTACAATACCACCTTCTGTATTGACAATTTCATAAATCTCCACCAAATATAACTGTGCGAATTTAAATGGAACAACAATACGATTGTCTGGGTGTTGCAAAACAAAACTATAACAATACATCGGATGTAACATATTTAGGTTTAAATTAATATTGTTTGCGGCTTCCAAAAACATTTCACGAAACGTTTTTGCATTCGGATTGGATTTATAAAAACCCACATCCCCCGAAACTGTATTGCGAGTTGCTATTTCCCACGCACCAGATAGTCCAGAAGTTGTGTCCCAAAATACATTTATCATTGTCCCTTCTATAAATTCCTCAGCAACAATGCTTTGCAAATCATCGCAATTATTTTTAACAAATGTATCATATGGGATTGATTTTGGTGGAGCAAAACACACAACCTGATTGTGATTATTTATAACAACAGAACGCAATAATCCAGTTGATGGAATTATATCAGCAGAAAGCATCTCCTTGTCATACCGAATAATATTATATTTGTTACCACTTTTAGTAATATATTCGGTTTTATTGTAATGAGTTTTTGTTGTTGTTGTTGTTGTTGTTGTATCAAGAGTTGTTTCATTTAGTAGCATATCCTTAAATCCTGGAATTTCACTTAACTTATAAACCACTTGCTCTCTTCCTTGTGTCATTATTTAATATATTTTATCTCAAAATGTCTTTAAACCAATATAAATTTTATTTTTTTCCATTTCGGTTATCACAATCATAAAAATTTCTACTATAAATATAGGAATAATGTCATCACCCATCAATTTGCAAAGTGTAGAAGAAAAAGAAATGGAAAAAGAAAAAGAAAAAACCCCAGAAACTCAAACAATAAACCTCCAATTATCTGATGTTATACGATTTCAGGCGCCGACAAACAAAGTTCTTGATAATAACACATTTATTATTGATTATATTGACAAACACCAGATTAATTTAATAAATGTAGATGATTTAACTTCTTTGAAATTAAAAATAAATGATGATGATTCTCTTGGGGATGGCTCTGTAACTGCGATTGCTCTAATTGACCGCAATGAAAATCTTGGATATGCACGTCAAAATGGTCTTCTTCCGAATAAGTGGGTAAATATTTATTTTGGAGGTGATACTCCTGTAGTAATAACTGGTGAAATTACAAATTTAGAAGAGGATATGATTGAAATTAAAACATATCCAGATGATGATACATTGTATATTAACTTTGGATATAAGGGTATTCCATTGGATTTACCAATTGAAACAATTGAAATAAGAGAGAAACCAGATAAAATTTCTGAGAAAGAAAAGGAGAAAGAAAAAGAATCAAAAATGGTATCACCCGCAAGTGAAATTGAATCTATTGCATCTATTGCAGACTCTAGTGAAGAAGATATGAGAGAAAAACGCGACACAGTTTATAACTTACCAGTCAAAGATATTAAAGATACCATTCGTGAATTCCTTGTTCGTGCAGATGAAATAAAAATAGGCGAAGAACTTGCACCAATAACACAATTAGTAGAAGTTGAAAGCTCAAAACAACGTTTCAACATCCATTCTCAAACAGATGATTTATTAAATGAATTACTGTCTAATATTCCAAATGTGCAAAGAACCGGCGCAGTTTTAAACAATGTGCATACAATGATTGAACGATTTAAACAACTTCGCATGGAATTTTCAAATGTAGATGAATATGGTAATGTAATTGGGCCAGTTTTAAAAACTGTTGCATGGAAACCTTTAGTAAAAAATTTAACAAATTTTAAAACACTTTTATACTGGCTTATTCCAGTTGCCAAGAATATTAAAAAGGTTTATAATATTAGCTCCAAAGAAGATGCCGATGAAAGTCCAGATATTATTCCATTGACTATAGATCAAGATGTTGAACAAATGAAAAATGTTTTTGATAGATATAAATCAAATGATATACCATCTGAACAAAATAAGTATTTTAACTTGATATCAGAGCTTAATCCTTATTTAACACCATTTAATGAGACAGATGCAGAATCTACGTTTGATGTAATAAACGATGTTGCTATTTTGAATGACGTAAATGCAATTATTGACAATTTAGGGGAGTTTAAATCCTCTATTGTTGAAAATGATATAATAAAAACTAAAAGATTTGTTATTCAGCGATATAACTTGGGAGTAAATAGACTTGATGCTACACAACTTACTGGAAGCAAAATGATTGCGCATCGTGTTAGCATAACGCAACCAGATATATTAGAATTAAAATCCATTATTACTCTTCCAGAACCGGTTATTCGTTTCTCTCATATTAATTTACCCAATACCAGTATTCTGGATAAATCCAATTTGAACAACACATTTATTAATTATTGGCAACTATTAAATGATAATACAAATGTTAATAAAGTGATGGTGGATGATCTAAAAACTGACCTGGAAGTTTTAGAAAATAAATTTGTTAATAATATTAAAAATTATGTCTTGACCAAAACAGATGAAATGAAAAATTTAACAAATTATGAAATATACAAAGAATTTCTGCAAAAAATTGTTCCAAAAACGCGCGTTCTATTTAATTTGACGAAAAAATATATTCACGGTAAATTATCATTGCATGATGTTGTTGGGTATTTGGAACCATTTTTAGTCTATACAGACGATTTGACATTTATGCAATATAAAGAGATTGATGAATTTTTACAGCTCAAAATTTCAGAATATAATAAAAATTTTAAAGAACGAGAGAAAGAATTCTCTTTATTCAAGAAAAAAATTATGAATGCTGGGTATAATGCATCAGCAAATCGTATTCTCTCATTAATTGCTGATAGAAAGTTAAATGTTGAAGTTTTTAATGGTTCTTATGAATATGATTCTGCGTTAAGGATGACAAATTCAGAACTTTTGTGGAAAATGAAAACTACCGACTTTTCAAAAATTTTTGATAATGCTCTTGCACTAGAAAATATTGCAACCATGTTACCAGAAAATATTGGATCCATTATAGATAATATTGAAAAAAACAAAGATGAATTAGATGATGAAATCAAAAAGGATGAAAAAGATAACAAATGTATAAATATTGTTATTGCAAAACAATATAAAACATTGGAAGATGTAGCTGCAGATAATGATAAACTCACATATTTTGATAAGAAATTTGACGATACAATGTATGGAATATTGGATGATTACCAAAAAGAACAAATTGCAATGGCTCCTGAACAATTCTACGAATTTTTGGTTCAAAAACTTATTAGTAAAAATAAATTTAGCCCGACAGAAGCGCCATATATTGCTGAAACATTGATAAATGGTGTGAAACGCGTTATAGACGGGGATTTTGCAATGATGTATGAGAATGCTCAAGATAAAATTTTATATTTTAAACGCAGTAATAATAGATGGTCTCCGGATAAAACAATTGATGAAAAGACTGTTACTAATAACCAGAATTTATTGTGCGAATTTCAAAAAGATTGTATTGAGGTTGATAAAAAATACAAGACATTGTGTGAAACACAAGATTTAAATAAAAAACATATTACCGAAAATGCATTGAAGGATATTGTAAGTCAATTTGATAAGAAATATGCATTGTCAAAAGATAAATTAAAAGAATTATTAAATCACAATTTGGATTATGAAATGAGTATCATAGAAAAATTGCGTCAAATACACCACACGCGTATTTATAAATATAATGAACAGAAATTTAAACTTGGCGTAAATAACGAAGATTCCGAAAAGGACATAATTCACTCTCCATATAATAACCTAAGAGACCTTATTCTAGGACAAGATAACATGTCTAAAAGGCAAAATGATATTGTAAGTTTTGCCATGCGTTTTACGAGAGAAGCAAATGACAGTGATGACAAAGGCGGTGACGAACATTGGAAATACTGGAGATATTGTGTTAAAACAGATGTTAAGTTATTGCCCAACTTTTTATATACATTGGCCGCATGCTGGGTTGAAGACCAAAACAATTATATGAATATTATTAATGCAATTATAAAACAAAGCGGCAAATTGAGTGATGACGGTGATTCGTGGGTCGACGAACACAGTGGTTACGTAATTCGTGTAATTGATTTTGATATTGATGAAGGTTATGAAGAGGGTTACAAGGTTAAAACTCGCGAGGTTATGGAACAAGATTTTGGAGATGCGTTGTTGAATTCTTCATTAAAACCAGCCGTTAAAAAATATACAACACCTGAAACTATGATGATATCTAATGTAATTAATGCATTGTGTGAAAATATGGGAATTAATTTGGATGACCAAAAAGAATTCATGGTAAAAATTGTGTCGGATACATTGGAAAGTGGTGCATTAATTTCGGAAGCAGACCACAAAACACGAGTTGAAGAAGAGGCTAAAAAGGGTAGAAAGGTTCCCTCTTATATAGCCGTTTATAACAGCACTATCTTGTATCTTACGCTTGGAGCATTCTTATTCGGAGTTCAAACTTCGGTGCCATCTATTAGAACGCGTAAAACTTTCCCAGGATGCGTTCGGTCTTTTACTGGATATCCATTTGAAGGGTCTGGCGATTTATCAAGTTTAAAATATGTCACGTGTATTGCTTATAAAATACGCAATTCATCTACTCATCCGTGGTCGGCATTAATGGGTATGAAAGAAGCATCAATTTCTGATAAAATTAAAGCATTTGTTGATACATATTATTTATCAAATACAGATGTTATGCAAAAATGCAAAAATAAATTAGAATACTTGTTGGCTAACCCGAATGAGGATGTTCCCACAGAACACGATTTGAGTAAATGGATTCATTTTATGCCCCCATTAATTTCATTCAAACTAAAACCCATTACAAACATATCAGAAGAGTTTAAAAAACAATGTCTTCGTGATTTCAAAAGTGGTGCAACATGTCAAAGAGAGAAAATCATGGTAATAAAATCTAAAATTATCTTTTTCTCTCTTGCTATCCAGGAACAGATTCAAAAGGTCATTGATAAGAAGAAATTACTTTTGACAAATTCAGCAAATGAACCCTTCTTGGAAAATGCGTGCTGTAATGAAAAAAATAATATGAGCACAATTCGTTACTTCATGGAAGAAGAACCAGAAATTTTTGTGTATAATAATCTTGTTCGCGATTTGGCAAATATTATTGATGATATAAATGCAGTTACAAAAGCACCCATGTTTTTTTGCCGAGAAAACTCAAAGAATATTTATGCACCGTTGAGCGACAAATATAATGATGACACAATTTACCGCGCATTTATTGTTTTTTGCAAATTCAACTCTATTGTGCCAATTAGCCCAGAATTAGACGCCATTTGTGGTGGAAAACCAGACCATTATTCAAACTCTGATTCAATTAGTGAAAAAATTAGAAAATTAAAACAAGAAGGGAAGAATTATGACAACACGTCACTCATACGTTTATTGCAATACATTGATAGGAAAAATATTGTAAATATCACGATTGATACTCCTGTAATTACACAAGTTCAAAAACTTCGCAATGTCATTGAAGACATTGTAAAAGATAATGATGATATTATTCCAAGTGCATTAAGACAAAATATAGATGGCGCACTTGATACATTTGATTTGGGAGTAACAGAAGACACAGAAGAGATGCGATCATTGAAAAATTATTTGGCACGCGTAAATAAAGAAATGAGAGAAGAAATTCACACGTTTATCAGTAAAAATGGCGGAATGACAAAAAAATCTGCAAGCAATATTAAAGAATTTTTGAATACACTAATGCAATGGGGTGAAAGTTCAGAAGACGCGAAGAAAAATACCATATCGGATGAAACGTCATATAATTCCATTGAATTTGTTAAAACTTATATTCATAATATATTGAATATTTTTCCAGATATAATTACAAATAAAGTCGACTACCAGCATTCAATTCAAATACCCGCTTACTGGGGGTTATCTAAAAAACACGCAAATGACATCCGAGGTATTATTAGTGAATATTATAGTAGTTTGCGCCCTTTTTATGGAGACAAAGTTTTAACCAAAGTTTTAACAACTGTGCCAAAAAAAACAGAGAATCTTTTAAGTCTGGCTTTAAACACGCCATATATGAGCGATATTTTTTATAAAGGTTCAAAAACATATTCAGTATTTGACAAACGAACATGCAATATGCTTTACGAAAACTACTTTTTGCAAACATTAATTACATTCAAAAAATTATCATCAGATCCAAAAATGTTAGTGAGAGACATGGCAGATGAATTGGTAGGTATTGAAGAATTTACTGTTGAAGAATTAGAAGACACGTCGCTTCATTTAACTTCAAACCCATCAGACCCTGTTTTGCTTGGAAATATTAAAAACATGGAAATGCGAACAGCTAAATTATTGAGTGCAATTATAACCATCATGTCTAATCACAAAGATATGGTTGATTTAAGCTACGATAAAGTCATGGAAGTTGTTTTCAAATCCAAAGAACGAGAGAAAGACACATTTACGGACAGACTAAAATCTATGACGGATGAAGAACGTGATGCCGATACTATTCTAAAAATTAATAAACTAGGTGCATGGAGTAAAGGTCTTCAAAAAGGCCTAACTACATATGTGAAGGAGACATATGACGAAGAGCGTGACTATATGGAACAAATTGCTGAAATTGAGGGTTCTTTACGAAAGAATAAAAATGTTACAGATGAAAATATGAATCAATACTTGGAAGAACATTTAGAAGATGCCGATGTAGCAGCAGATATTGAGAGAGAAGAAACCGATATTGGATGGTTCAATGGTGATGATGCAGGAGAAGACTATTTCGGCGCTGAACAAGGACAAGACGACTGGGAAGAACGAGATTAACTTGAGAATCCTTCACTAACATTACGGATTCCAGTCGCTCACCTTCGCTATCGCTCCAAAATCGCAATCTTTAGAATACTTGTTTTGCAATACTTTTTATAAAAGTATTATAAAAGTATTATAAAAAGTATTATAAAAAGTATTATAAAAGTATTATATAATAATGTATCGCTCTTATATTGCAAAAAATCCAACATTTGTCAGTGTTTTATTATTTTTAATTATTTTTGGAACTATACAACTAGGAAAGCCTAGTTTTTTATACAAGGAAGATGGAGGCATTCGCGAATTTGGTGTCGGTTATCGTAATAAAACTATTTTACCCATTTGGCTTTTAGCAATCGTTTTAGGTATTCTTTCATATTTATTTGTATTATATTACCTGTCACGTCACACCTTTTTATAAAAAAAAATGAAACATTCATCTTTTTTTATATATTTAACTAATAATAAAATCTAAACTAAACTAAAACTAAAACTAAACAGTAACTACTACACGAATGAACTGGCTATCGGGGTGGAACAAATGTGTCTCCATCGTGATGAATTCGGTGCGCACATTAATATCAGGAGAATCTCCCATCGCCTTACTAATGCAATAGAAATTGTTGTTGAGTTCGGCAATCTCTCTAAACCGCGCATTTTGCGTCAATGTAACTAATATACAACCATATCCATCACCCAAAATGGAATTAAGTCCGCACATAGTAGCAATATTTGCAGCCAATTCAGGATAAGTCTTGTAAAACTTTATCATGTACCGAACAATTTCTCCCAAAACATCGACGTCACTAACAGGAAACTGAGCAAGAGCGCCCCCACAACTCATGTCCATAACCATGCAAGCCAATGCATCAAGCGCGGGACACGGTGTTTCACACAGCTCAAGCTTCTTCATCAATTGGCTCAGAAAAGTCACATCCTTACCTTCATTTAGTTTGAACGTCTGTGCATTACCCACAATGCGATAAAGTGCCGCCGCGCGAATCGTAATTTCAAATTCAGTCATTTTGCTGTTGCTAAAATTGGTGATAATATATACATGACCGTATCTTCATTAAAAGCATTTCAATTTTTTTTGTTGGAGCAATAATAAAGGTTAGCGACTGGAATCCTCTGTGAAGCGAGCCGGAGCAATAGTGAAGGATTCTGCATTAAAATGTATAAACCGTTGATTCGGCCTTTTCATTCGTGGCTTTAACCGCGGCTTCTTGTTTCAAATAGTTCTCGTGGCTAGCTTGCATTGTTGCCAAATCACCGGTGCATCCTCGTTTCATTATATTGTATTGTGTTATTGAAATAAGCAGTATCGCTGTGTAAATATACCACATGGCTTCACCAATATTATCTTTCATTACAACAGAATCAAGTAATTGTTGTTTCAATTCAGGAGCACCGGCTTGATATTGATCCTTCATTAATGGAACAAGCATTGACCAGTATTCTACAAAATTACTTGGGACGATTTGGTTAATTAAGATGGACATATTTCCGCACAATTTAATAATTGCTTCTGCCGCACTCTTTAGGCTCTTATTTTTCTCAGCATTTCCTTGTGTAGAGTCATCAATTGTTTGATTCAAATCAGTATTTACCAATAATTCAGTCAAAACATTATTTGCAGTGCCAGAAACAGCAAAATAACCAATTACATTGGAAAAAGCAGATTTAAAACCAGGAAACATCATTAGGCAAATAATTACTACGCCAAAAATAAAAACCCACGGTATTAATGTTAATAAAAAGGCAGATCCAAAATTTTGTGTAATACTACCTCCACATTTATTTACTATGACCACAGTATTCATTATGATTTGACACACAACTACTAATAGAAAATAGCATGTAAGCATTAAATTATTTTTGCCGCTATAAGCAGCATATTCGGCGCCACTTTGGTCATCAAAAGCGGAAGCATTTAGTTTAGGTTTAAAAACAAGATAATATAAAAGTGTAATCGCAATAAAAATCAATAACGAGAGATAAGAAGTATCCATATAGATATTGTGTATAATTTATTTTGTAATTATAAAAGTAAAATATAAGGAATTTATATGAATTTTGACAATTTTACTAAACCTACTTTGATAGAACCTGGAGTCAAATACTTTTTAAGTGAAACTTTAAAACAGTGTAGAACTTTTAAGAATAAATACAATAATCTAGTTTTCAATATTGCAATCGGAGTCGGATTTTTGTTCCTTTTAGGAGCAATATTGTTGTTCAAATATAAAGGAAAACTAACGCCTGTAGAAAAAGATATGAAAAATAGACAGAAGCAACAATACATTTTATCAAAACTTCAGAATTTTCAAGAATCTAAACAGCGTGCGCAACAAGAATTAATTACTGGATTACCCCATTGGGAAACAGAATATGATATTATTCACAGAAAAATAAATATTTAAAAATATAAATATATTCTATAGAATGAGTAACTCACAAAAAAAAGAAAATAAGAATGAAGAAAATAAGAATGAAGAAAAAATGGAAGAAAATAAAAAATTTATAGATGGCTTAAACACATATTTTAAACTTAAAGCTGCATATGAAGGTAACATTAATAAGGAAAAATTAAAGATCTCCAAATTACCTGAAATAAGTTGGCGAGAGAAGCGCGCAGAGTTTTTAAAAATTAAACCCAAATGCATAAATTGCAAAAGACCCGTGGGTTCTATATTTTCTACTAAAACTGATAAAAATATGGAAAGACAATATGTTGCTTTATGTGGTGACAGAAAAACCCCTTGTCAATTAGATATTAGAATCAATTTAGGCGTGGTATATAACATTACCGATGACATTCACAATGATGAAGCGACAATTAATAATTTAAAACGTGATATTATTAAAGCCAAGAATGATTTATTGTTTGGATATATTACAGCAGACGTAGCAGTTAAAGTTTTTGATATTATTAAAGAACAGGTTACAGATACAACAACAATATATGAATTTGGATTGCAAAATTATTTAAATATTGTGGATAATTCCGAAAAGAAGGCAGAATTGAAAAAACTTCAACTAGAATTTTACAACAATTTAGACAATTTTAATTCCATGATTCAACAATATAATACAACTCAAAATACACAGTTAATTGTTGATGCGGTTGAATTATATGTGACCACGATGCATCCTAGAATGAACGAAATTATTAAAAAAAAATACTCAGTTAATACCATTGAATATAATGATGATGACAATACTTTTCATCTGATTCAAATACCCATTTCTATAGCTGATCTTGAAACAGACATTGGTGAAACTGGACAAAAAGTTATCTCGTTAAAAATGGGGCTTGAAAAATTTGCACAAAAGAAAACTGCAAAGAATGTAAAGGCTATGTCATCTGCTATTCCCGATATAAGAACTGCGGAACCAGATTTTACAAAACTAAAAACAAAACAACAACTTAAACCAAAATTTGTTATGCAAGAAGAAAAAGAAAAACCAGATTCTTCATCAGATTCAGAGTCAGAAGAAGGCAACGGGTCTAATTCAGACGAAGAAAGTAACCCTAAATATCAGACTTGGAGAGAAAAACATCTAGAAACTCCTGCGTTATCAAAGATTAAAATTCATCCAAACTTTCTTCCAGATGGCACAATTGCAGCTTCAGAGGCAAACAACTTGGGTTTAAAAATGGAATTAGAAAAAGGTATATTAATTGCTACAAACCCGCAAACTAAAGAAAAATACAAAGTTACTGCTGGAAGATAGATTCAGGCTTTAGAAAAAAATAATATACATCTTTATTATAAAACATGATTACAAAATTTATCTCTATACCAGTATTCATTATTAGTTTAGCAATTGGCCTTTTTTTTGTATATATTTGGGGGCCAGAATCAAAAACAGTAATTGTATATCCAACACCAGAAAATATAGGAAAGATTCAATACAAAGATAATGCAGACAACTGTTTTGAATATCAAGCAACCGAGGTAACATGCCCAAGCGATGAGTCGCAAATCAAAACTGTCCCGGTTCAGGATTAAATTATATTAAAATATTAACTATATATAGATGCATCTCAATAAATTTCTTCATACACACAGTGGTAGATATATAATGTCGGTTATTTTAGGTTTCGGATTGGCCACATTATTTAGAACCGTTTGTAAGGGGAAAAACTGTTTATTGTTTAAAGCCCCTCCGATGGATGAAATCCAAGACAAGGTTTTTAAACACCAAGACAAATGCTACAAATTTACACCAGTTACAAAAAAATGCGATACAAGCAAGAAAAATGTAGAAATGTAGAATGTAAAGGTTTATTTGCGTAATTACTATAATCAATCATTCTTTATACTAATTATATGTCAGATACAACAAGTATTTTAGATTTACCAACAGATCCTGCAGGTGGTGGTAGTATAGGAGGCAATGTGTCATTTTCTGCAAATGAAAAAGTTTCGGGACTTCAAATGCAAGGCGGTCCTGGTTCGGTTACTTTAGATCAAACTACTATCAATCAAATTGTAAATAGTTTGCAACAAGCAAGCACTTCTGGAGCAACCCAGTTGCCATCTAGAGATATTCCGCGAACTACCGAAAACTTGGTGCATGATCCTCATATTCAACCCAATTATATCCCACCTCAAGCAAACAACGACTATATTACAGAAGACGAAGATAATGAAGACATTATTCAAAATTATAACAAAAATCAAAAATATGGAGATAGTTTAGATCAACTATACGATGAACTTCAAATTCCACTTTTAATATCTGTTTTATACTTTTTATTTCAATTGCCAATTTTCAAACGTTATTTGTATAAGTTTTTCCCCGTGTTATTTTCAAAAGATGGTAATGTTAATTTATATGGATTTGGATTTACCAGTGCGCTTTTTGGGTTATTGTTTTATTTATTATCCAAAATAATGACACATTTTAGTCGGTTTTAAAATTATTACACCTTTTCTCATTTAAAACGCCCATTATGATGTTATTATTATTTTCTAATATATTTATATTCAACATCTTCTTCATCAAACACGAGTATTTCATCCCCACTACTATCAGTATATTTTATCTCTTTATTGTTTAACATTTGAAATTTTATTTTACCATCCCATTTTGATTTTGTTACCCATTTCGTTGGAATACCATCACAAGTTCCTTCATATACAAAATGTTGTATATTTTCAATTTTGATTTCATAAGTATCGTTTATCTCCATAATAAGTGTATATTTACATATAATAAATATTTAAGTTGTTTCAATTTTATTTATAATCGGCGTTTGAAATGAGAAAAGGTGTAAAATTATTAAAATTATTGTAACTATATTAAACATAATTTTTGTGTTTAATATAATTCTGAGTATGAACAATTTTGACCTCATAGAAGTTATTCAAAAAACATTTAATGATAATATTAAAATTTTTCTGTTTCAAAAATTAAAAACAGAAAATCCAATAATTGATACAATTGTTTCAACCATTATTTTTACATGCATGAGTTACATCGTAAAAGTTATGTATGAAAATGATGCATTAAATAAATTATGGACAGGACACGGACCATCTGATATATATGATAAAATAAAATCCTGTTTCGTAAAAAAATATTCTATTACATTTGAAGGAAAACGTTGTTCCGCAATGTCATATAGCAGTTATCCTGTTATATCTTCTTGTTTTACCAATTCTTTCAAAGCATTGTGGGAAGATATTATTGTTAATATTGATAAAAATGACACAATACACGAACTGAAAGAATTATGCGCATCGCTTGACACTAATAAATACCATAATAATGCAACTGAAGAATATGACTTGTATATTGTTTCTCAAAAAAAATCATTTTTATACAATAAAGAGTTAAAAATATATGCAATTGCGGACATATCGTCTGAAGATTTAAATGGAGAAAAAGATAAGCCTTCTACAAAAACGGATAAAATATCCATTACTTTATATTCATATCACACAAATATAAACGCAATAAAAAATCACGTCAATAATCTGAAAAATAATTATCTGAAATCTATTGAAAAAAGCCGCAATAGTAAAAAGTTTGTTTATACTCTAGTAAAAACAAAATACGAGGATTATAAATACGAATGCTGGTCGGAATATCCATTTGATAGCACCCGCACATTTAATAATATGTTTTTTGAAAATCAACAGCAAATTGTGAATAAAATTCAGTTCTTCCTTGATAATAAAGATTGGTATTATGAAATGGGAATTCCTTATTCTCTTGGCATCGGGCTGCATGGACCACCCGGAACTGGAAAGACGTCATTTTTTAAATGTCTTGCAAATATGACTGGTCGCCATCTAGTAATTTTATCATTAAAATTAATTAAAACGCGCAGACAACTAGATGACTTCTTTTTTGAAGACAGATATAATTCAAATAATAAAGCACATAGCGTCGGATTTGATAAGAAAATTATTATTATTGAAGACATTGACTGTCTTGGTGAAATTGTGTGGAAGCGAGAAGATAAAAAGGACACCGCGTTTTCAAAAAAAGGGACTGGAAAGCGATTGAATTTGAATAAATTATCTCCAACTGCATCGGTAAATGTAGCAGATGTAATACAAACATTTGTTGAAGCCAGTGACGAACAAAATAAAATGATTACATCGCTTACAAAACCGCTGGAAGACGATCCAATTACACTAGACGATATTTTGAATTTGTGGGATGGACTCAAAGAAACGCCTGGAAGAATACTTGGAATAAGTAGCAATCATTATGATAAGTTAGACCCAGCATTGACTCGCCCTGGGCGCATAGATATTACACTTAAGCTAGACAATGCATCTCATAATATCATTCAGCAAATATACAAAAGATATTATAATGTTGCGATTGATGAGAAAAAAATAAAAAAAATATGCAATAATTTTTACTCACCGGCCGAACTTATTAATTGTTACGTAATGCATAAAGATGACCCCGTGGCATTTATTGCGAGACTAATGAAAAATGAAAAGTTTTAGAATCCTTCAGAATCCTTCACTAACGTTCTCACTTCGTAGAGGATTCCAGTCGCTTACTTTCGCTATCGCTTCGGCTCGCTTCAGATATGCTTTTTATAATCATAATTTAATGCAAAACATTGTTGATGATATACTTCTTGTCCAGAATGGTCATAATGTGTTTTTCCGTCTTCTACTGCATACATTGGATAAACAAGCGCCCGGTTGCCATCTTTTGTGATTGTCCAATCAGAACTAAATGGTGTCATTTGTAAAGACGGATCTAAACTCTGCTCAGCATATCTATGATAATATTTATCTAGTATAGACTGTGCATATGGCCGTGATACCATATACATTTGTGTTCCCCATAAATCATCAGGATAATTGTGATATTTATGAGGACGGTTTTCAAAACTACCGGGTAACTTTGCACGATATCCTTGGTAATAATCTTCTATTTTAAAGGATGTAAGATATCCGAGTAATAACACATCTAAATTCATGGTTCTAAAATCGCCCGCAATAGTTATTAGATTCTCAGAAAAATCCTTGTGCAAATAAATATCATCTTCGCAAAATACGCCATATGTTTTATCAGTTTCATTTAAAAACTTATTTATCATATCAAGATGTCCATACATGCATGACCAGCATTTTTTAACATTATTGTTGTCATTATTATTGTCGTTTAAAGGAATACAAATACGATTATCTTCAAAATTAATTCCATCATAAAAATTTACATGCAAATTTAGTTGTTGAAATTTGGACGCCATTGCCGCCTTTCTCTCTTTGTTGTTATAAGATAGACAGTAAAACTCACATAATTCATTTGCCAAAGAGGACATTATTTATATTTATACTTGCATTTATATTTATATTTATATATTTTCCCTGGTTTATACTATATATTATTCGTTATAATTTTGTATATTTGTTGTAGAACTTATATAAGTTCAATACAATACAACATGCACATCATACAAAATTATATTCACAATCTAATGGAAAATTTACCAAAGAAAAGCGAGCCTGAAAATATAAATCTCATTCTAGACGGCGGAATATTTAATGGAAGTTATTTAATAGGCGCCCTCTATTTTCTCAAAGAAATGGAAAAACAAAAATACGTCGCTATACATAAAATATCATGCTGTAGCATCAGTTCCGTGTGCGCGATTCTATATCAAATAGACGCACTTGATTTAATGTCCGAGTTATATGATATAATTCTAAAACAATTTAAAGAACATTGCAACTTAGATGCATGTGAAAAATGTTTTGATAAAATTCGCCCGCGGATTGAAAACCCTGCGGAACTTTTACAAAAACTCAACAATCGGTTTTATATCACATATTATAATATTGCAAAGGGGAAAAAAATAGTCAAGCGCAAATATCGTAATATAGATCAACTATTTGAAACAATTTACAAGTCTTGTTTTGTGCCATTTGTTGCAAATGGTAATATTGTGTATAAAAATCGGTTTTGTGATGGAATAAATCCGCATATTTTACCAGAGGAACCCAACAGGAAAATATTGTATTTAGATTTATTCGGGTCAGATAAAATTAATTATTTGCTATCTGTGAAAAATGAAAAAACCAACTTTCACCGCATATTAGCGGGCCTTCTTGATATACATTTATTTTATATTAAACAGAATGGGACTCAAATGTGCAGTTATACAAATCAATGGTCAATAATGCAATTATTTCGCAATAGAGTTTTAAAAGTATGCATAGAAAAGATTCTTTTTTATATAGTATATTTCGCATATTATTTGAAACATTACATTCCAAGCGGGTTTTGTGAGCATATTATTTTTAAAATAATATCAAAAATAATAAAAGACCTGTATGTTGTCTTGATTGAAAATTATTGCTTTTAATAAATGTGGAGTTATAAGTTATGGAGGTTTTTGTGGATTAACATCTGAAAATTTTAGTGGATCATAATTTTGATCTGTAATTATGGGTGTTGAACCTTCAATATTTATTATTTGTTGCAATCCTCCTCCAACATCCCCTTTTCTGCCATATAACATTGACATTGGAATTAAATTTGTTGTAAATTGGTTCAAATCGTCTTGGACAAAATTTACAGTTTGTTCCGACCCATTAGCATCTATATATTTTATACCGGGGCCGGCTGGACCATACATGTTTTTTAAATCAGATAAACTAAGCGTATTACCAGCTTCATCTTTTACATTTTTTATCCCCAATTTTTCAAAATAATTAAATTCAACTCCAACAAGCAATATATATTGTTTAACAAAATCGGGGGAAGTATTTTTAAAAACCGGTAAAAAACTACTAACACTTGCCGGTAAAAAACTACTAACACTTGATTTTTCGTTTGCTTTTATTAATTGCGGTGTTATAATATCGCCTATTTTTTTAGTTTCATCATTAGAATCCAATAAACTTTTTGCGTATTTTTCTTTATCAAAACCTTCAAACATTCCTGCAAAATATGCTATATCAATTTTTAATAACCATATACATTTTTTTACACCATTTTCATCGGCTACCTCAATTTTTTCATAATTTTCACTTAGTAGTTTGTTTAATTTTCCAGCTAATTTTGAGTCGTCACGATTTGCAGTAAGATATTTTGAATTAACTATATCGGTTCTAGTCTTATAGTCATTCCTAAATTGTTGAATAAGTTGTTCGTTGGGGTTATTTAGATTACAATTTATATCTATTAATATTGGCGGAGACCCTTTATTGGTAGATGCCTTATAATTACTTATTAAAGTTGCGTCATTACTCTCACGCATTATGGCTTGCTTCTCAACCAATGATTGTGGTCTTGTGTATTTTAAGGGCTCACCCAATAAATTATTTTTATATACATCCGAATTAGTAGTAATGCGCGATAATGCATCTTTATTTTCACTAGACAAATTTTTATCTTGTTTAATATTTCCCAATAAACCGGAATATTCATAAGGAACCGCAGCGTAATATAGTTTATTCTCATCGCTTACAGGTTTTAAGGAAAATCTTCCATCTGTTGTTGGTATTATAGCTCGTCCATATGAACTGCGCAGTGCATCATAAATAAAGTCTTTTTGGGCATATTCTGCAATTTCGGTAATTTCACTAACATAATTGTTTTTAATGATTAAATCATCTGCAACAGTTGGTGTTACTAATAAAGGAATGCCTTTACTATCTTTATCTCCTTTATCTATTTGAGGTAAATTATTTGGCATTAAATAATATGGTCCAACAATTGGTCCTTTTTGTTGCGATAGTAATGTAGAATATAATGCCTCGCGAAATTTTATGTCTGAATTAATCAACCCTGTTAAACTCGTTTTTAATAATTCATAACTTGGATCTGATTTACTAATCGGAATAATTTTGTCAATATCGGCATCTGTTAAAGAAGGAAAAAACACACTATGTTTTATAGTATATAATACAGTCATAATGTCCTTTATTCCGGTTGCATAATCATCGGAATTATTATAAATAAATTTCATATATATATAAATAAGATAACCATAATCTACATCTCCTGAATTATTTTTGAACATATCTGGATTTTTTAACACATTTACTATATAATTTTCACTAGCTTTTTCAGATGAAAATAATTCCGATTCATCTGGTGTATAAGGTATCCATTGCGGATCAACTTGTATATTTGGAGGTAATATATTGTCAGCAGTTATTGTTTTTGTTAATTCTTTATATTCGGGGATTTTTGCCTTGTCTGTTATTTTTTCATCTTTTTCCATATCATTCAATAAAATACCTATGATTGATTTTATTTTTTCAATTTCACTAGATACATCAGCTCCACCGGCTCCAGCAGCTCCAGCAGCTTCACTTTCATTTTTTTTATTAAATATTTTCGCATATAGTTTGTCAAGCTCATCTAATTTTTGTTCATATTCTGCATTTTGTAATGGAGATGTTGTTAATGATGTAATATACGTCTGTATTGAAATAAATGGAACAGTTTTTTCCAAGGTTTCAGTATTTTTAGAATTTTTTGCATTTTTACTATTTATTTTAATTTGTCTAATTAATAATTCTTCATCCAACTTTTTATAATCTGCATCTTCAGCAATATTAATGCGCAAATCGTTATAAATCTCTTGTAAAATTTTAAATACTTTGTCAGGCACAAATTTAATATCGTCTTCTCCCACTGTTTGGTCGGGGTTTAATAATTTTTTAATGTTTTGAAATTGTAATTGCGAATCGGCGGACTCTTTTTCACCAGATATTTTACCCATCAAATTACTTATAATGTCATCTATTATTTCAATCTGATTACTCGTTTTTTCTTTCGCAAGACTATATTTAAATTTTTTTTCATATTCTTCTTGGACTTTATCATATTCCGGAGGAGTATCAACAATGCATTCATATTTATAATTTACCTTTCCACTACTATCTGTAGAAACTGGAACCTCTACAAGGTGCTTACCTTTATCACACAAGTCAATCAACATCTGGGTCATCACTGAAGCAATACCTATGGACAAATTTTTAGTAAGATTTTTTATCATGATAGTGTTAATCATGATATTGTTAATGTTTTCTAAGCGATATTTTATATTAACATTTTCTTCACTATTAATTTTCTCTTGTAAAAATTCACGCATCATTTCTTCTTTAATTTCCGGAACTTTTGCCTGTTTATAATGCGACAACATTTGTGTTAATTCGTTAAAATACCGTTTTATATAATCTTCCTGGGTTGTTTTTTTAGCACTGGGGTCAATATTTGGATTGGTTTTAATTTCTGATATTTCAAAATTATCAAAAGGTGCAGCTTTTTTTATATTTGGTATCAAATTATTCACCAAGTCACTGAATGCATTTCCATTTTGAATGCCATATTGGGCATAAAATTTTACTGAATCGCAAAATATAGTTGGATCTGGACCAAATATTGACGCATTTCCCTGTGGAATTATTATATTTGGGATATTTAGGACTCCATTTTTATACAACATTTCACATATTGCCTTTCTTATATATTCTTTTGCATGATGTTTATTTGAGGGATTAGTAACTGATTCATTATTAGAACAATTACTTGTTATACATTGACGGTTAAATTCATCATAGGCGTCAAATTTAAACGGTGGAATTTGTTTTCCTCCATTTGACTGCAAATAATTGTAAAAATTACTCCAAAATGCATTAAATACTTGCGAAAATACCCCAGTAATCTCCCTTTTGATAACTTCTTCTAATTTTGCATCATCTATTTCGCCCGTGTTTTTGTTTGTTGATTGGTCTAATAAACTATCAATTGATCTGTTTATTTCATCGCGAGCCACATTTATATTTACTTGAGACTCATGGTTGTTTTTATTTTCGGGATCTACGGAAGAATTTCCAAATATTTGTGTAAGAAGATAATTTCTTACTTTTTTCTTTGGCAGTATAAATTTAAATAATGGGACTAGTATTTCATTTGACAATTTATCATAAAATAACGCATATATTAGCTTTATTGGAAATTTTAACCACCAAGTAATACTCAATAGTTGGTCCAAAGTAGGTGGCGGAGAACCTAAAATTTTACAAAAAAACATATTATAAATGACATCCGCTTTTAATGGGTTCATTATAGCCGAAATAGCAGCCTCAACTATATCATAATTATTATAAACACTGCAAACACCTTTAAACTCAATGTCTCCCAGTGTTTTTATTTTTTCTTGCTGGGGTTCTGATAATCCCAAAAGCAATTCTGCAAATACTTCTGCTAAAAAAAATGGGTCATTCTCATAGTTGTTTGAATTTGGGTCTTTTAACCCAGTATTTATAAACATGAAAAAGTTATTTTTGGTAGGATCTCTATAATAATTTGGACGATTGCCTTGTGCATCTCGTCCAAAACTACCTAATATTTCACTCGTTGAATCATCTATTATTCTATCAATACTACTCTTACCAGTATAAATTCTTAATGCTTCTCCGCATGCCAATTTAGTAGCTGCAGCAAATCCTTTGTTGTAATGTTCTTTAACTTTTTTTGATATAAAAATATAACTTAATTTTATAACATTTGCTCCAAGATATTTACTATTTTTCATACCTTCTATTGCGACTGAACTAAAATATAAAAACCACATTGGTAAGCACGCAGCCATTGATTGTAACAATGTCTTAATGTACGGCATACTAATTAACTTATAAAAATTGCCAACCCAAATAGATGTGTTTGCCAAAAATGCGCTAAGTGGGGGTGCTGGCACAGCTGTAACCGCTGCAGCTCCTCGCAAAGTCCAAAGAGTTGCATTTGTTGTAAAAAGTATGGATTTATATCCTACCATAATTACCCCACCAAGTGTATCTAATATGATTAAGAATATTTCACCACCGCTTGTCACAGCCATTTCAAAAAGACTCTGCTTCTGACATTTTCCTATAATGTCCGTTTCTACAATTCCTTTAGCTTTTCCAATTTCGTTTATCATAATTTTAACGCCATTCATATACCACATTTCAGCATGTTCTTTGCACCACGCAAAATTATCTTCAAATGGTGATTTATCTGTTTCATCTTTTTCAAGTTTAGTCATTGAACCAAAATTTTTACTAGTTGTTTTTGTTTTTGCCGCTGTTAAATTTCTAAGCATTGATGTCATATTACTTATCCACCCACCATCATCTCCACCAAACAATAACCCCATCATATATTGTAATGATGATTCTTCTTTCGTTTTTCTCTCTAGTTCTTCTTTTTTTTTTTCTTCTTGTTTCTCTTGCTGTTCTAGTTGTTCTTTTTCGGCTCTTTTTGCAGCTTCACCTAACTTCTGACCGCTTTGTTTAGATCCGGTTGCCGGTTGTTGTTGTTGTCCATTTGCCTGTTGTTGTCCGGGTTTTTCTTGTTGTCCGGGTTTTTGTTGTTGTCCAGGTTTTTCTTGTTGTCCGGGTTTTTCTTGTTGTCCAGGTTGTTGTTTATCTGGTATTGACTTGACAGGGGGTGGCTCTCCTTTGTTGTCGGGTGGCTGTCCAAATAAATAATTTACACCCGGCATTGTTTGGGCTTTCTTGTTTTCATCTCTTATTTTTGCATCTATAATTATATCATTTAAATCCTTTACAAACTCATCTATTCTGGTTTTTATGTCTCCCTCATAACGATTTACATTACGATTACCCACTTGATAAAAGTTGTATGCCTGTTTTTTTTTAATGCGTACGTATATTTCATATTTTAAATTAATATATTGTTTCATGTTTGTTATATCATAATCAATGCATTTAATACCCGCAGGGGCTCCGTTAAAATTATTTAAACGCTGAGCTAAAATGACTTTTTGGTGTAAAATATTGTTAAAACTATTTTTTAATATATCTAGGGTTTGATCTTTTATATAAAACTTTGAATTTGCATTATTAATTGCTTCAATAACATTAAAATTCTTACCGCTAACACCACCAACAATAACATTGGGGTTAAAATTAAAATTTTTATATAATCCAAGAATTTCATCATTATCATTTGAATTACACGCAGCATCAATCTTATTTAATTCTAATTGTTTTTCTTTTTCTAATAAACCAACATTTAGTATGTCCTGTTTTGGAAAATCAAAATATTTATACACCGCATCTTTAAAACTATCATCCATTAGAATATTTCTCTGAATTTTTTTTAATAGTTCGCCAAAACTGCGCAATAATGTTTTTTTTTCTAATTCTCCACTTTTTTTAATCAAGTCGTTTGTTTTACTTGTTAATTCAGTTGTAACCGGTTGCAACTGATTTATAATAGACACAATAGTTTCCGGAGTAGTATTAGGCTCTTCGTATGATGTTTGTCCTTTCACATATTTAATTGTTTGATACGCTTCTATAATTTCTTCATCTAAATTTTTTACCGTTGCAGTTAAATTACCTACATCTTCTTTTAACGTAGTAATTTCATTATTCAAAATAGTTTGATCTAGAGGCACATCACCATCAATTGTTTTAATAATAAGCGATATCATTTCATCATGAATTGCATCTATCATTTTTTCATTTGATTTAATAAATTCATATATTATCGCTCCTTTATTATCTATTTCATCATATGAAACCGGTAGAGATGGTTGTAATTGTTCATATGTCCTCTTTTTTCTGATTGCGTCTTGTTCCTTTTTTCGTTCTTCCCTTTCTTTTTCTCGTTCTTCCCTTTCTTTTTTCGCATTCGTGTATTTTTCAGTTATTTCAGATTGATGTGCATGCAAATATTGAATTATGTCCGGACGCATTAAAAGTGCATTTATTATTTCTGTTTTTATTTTAGGTGTTTGTGTTGAAAATTCCAATGCAGTCATTTTATCGCATGATACATCTGTTTCATTTGTATTAATATTATAATCATATGTGTCCATAAGAGTTAATTTACCCGAAGAATAACACATTTTTGAGAATTTTAATGCATTTTTAAATAGGTTAAATATAATATTTTCACTGCCGCTTGTTACTTGAACTTTCAATTTTGTTTTTGTCAATAGTTCATAACACTTTACTGCGAAACTACTGTAATCAAAATTAAGAAAATTTAATGGTAATACCTTATCAAAATTTGAAAAATTGTCTTTTATGTCAGTTGAAAATTTTAAAATATGTTTAATAACCTTTATAAATTCTGTATTATACACAATATTCATATCTCCTAATTTATTTAATATATAAGAATCTGCTATGCCATATTCCTCTGCTTCAGATAACAATACGTTTGGTGCTTGTGATTCTGGAACAGTCAAAAAATATTCCATTATTGTTGAAATAGTAAAAAGGTCTTGCACAGAAACATTTTCATCAAATCTAAAACCATAGCTATTGGGCAAGGCTAAAGTAATGTAAGCATTTGACGGAATCATTTTTTTCTGATTTATTTTAGTTAGTTTTTCGGCAATAAATTTGTCTGAATTGCCCGCCAAAAATCCTTCTATTAAACGAATCTCATTGGAGTTTGTCATTTTTAAATCTGGATGAATGTCATATGGAAGTTTTATTGCTGGTTGTGGTGGAGCTGGAGAACCAGAACCAAACCAATAATCGTATGTAAGCTTTTTAGGCACCCACTTAAATTCTAACCATCCAGCGCTTAAATCTACATATCCACTTTTTTCCATTTTTTTGTCTTCGTATATTTTCAACACTTTTCCCAAAATACCCAATTCAATTATTTGAGCGTTTGTTAATTTCTTTTTAGGTAAAACAGGAGCAACTTCTGGTTCTTTTGTTTCTTCTTTTGTTTCTTCCTTTGTTTTTTCCTTTGTTTCTTCTTTTGTTTCTTCTATGGTTAATTTCGGTATAAAGTTTTCGGGCAAATCATGAGCAATTCTATATGATGAATAATATAACTCTTTCAAATAGACATCAAATGATGCATATTTTTTGGGATCAGCTTTCTGTTTTTTTTCAAAATCTTGAAAATAATATGCATAAAATATATCATATATATTTCTATCCGGATTATTTGGGTCTGTTATTTCAATTATTTTACCGCTTCCTTTTGCATTATTACTAATAAAATATGTTAATAAATCTGCTGGATTAAATAATGTAAAATCAGTATCGGGTTGTTGCCCTTCTTCAACTGCTTCCACTTTTTCAACATCTAAAATTACTACTTCACTATTGACTATTCCATTTTCATCTTTAAATTCAACCATATTACCCTTTAGATTTTGTTCATTTTGACGCCCATATAATTCATAATAACCATCAGCGGTCAAATAAGGAATTACGGTTTTTAATAAAATTTTATTTATGTCAGAAAATTCTTTTAATTCTGTTATAACCTTTGCACCATCCCATTTCGTAAGAGCTCTAAATATATTTGAAACTTTGTTATTTAAAAACGTGTTGAATTTTTTTAATTTATCAGGATTATCTAATATTGAAAAAATATCTATTTTCAATGCATCCATGGTAGGATTTACTATTTGGCTTACACCTACATTTAATAATGGCACAGCTGCAATAAAATACATGATTTTTACCGAAATATTAACTGCTTTCATAATCCAAAGATCGTTTATATTTTTAAAATATTTGGTTAGCGATATTCCTATTTCGCTATCGTAAAAAAGATTCTGAACATCTGTATGAAATTGTTGGATATCATTTACAATATCAGCAATCAATGTCCTCTTATAATTTTCCAATCTTTGTTGAAGTGCTTCGCTTGTTCCATAATACATTTTTATGTAAAATGATAATAATTCAATTATTGTTCCTTTTGATAATAATGACTTTGCCCAAGAAAATGGAAATAAATCTCGTAAATTTACAACATCATATCCTTTTAAAACGTATCCATTTACAACAGATACTGCCACGCCAAATGACATATTATGCATATTTTCAATTAAATATTTTGTCAAAACCCACCCATTACAGTAAAGGGTAATATTCTTGGCGAACATTTGGGGGTTTTTTATAAATTTTTTAAATTTTTTTTTAAAATCAACTATATAACGCGAAGCCGTTAGTCTATAATTATTTGGTTCATCTGGTTTAGGGTCCAGCAGTTCTGCAATTTCTTCATTTGAGTATGCTTCTTTCTTATATTTTGATATTTTTATTACTTCTTGTTCTATTGATAATATTTGTTCCTTTTCGGTTTTTTTTTTGGATTTTTTATTAACATCTGCTTCCTTTTTTAACCCAGCAAAATATGCATTTGGGCCAGATGTTATTGCAAATTTATATAATCCATCAATTGTCATTGTGAAAAAATCTGGAACATATTTTGGTATTGCAGGCAATGGATTATATTCACTTTCCCACATTTTTTGCAATGGATTATATTCATTTGACCATATATTTC
>Ga0194055_10000142_pt1 | contig 53398 bp, 34 predicted proteins | sample SepL449m_MetaG_FD_155482 | JGI IMG/M metagenome (GOLD analysis project Ga0194055, IMG submission 155482) | Anoxic zone freshwater microbial communities from boreal shield lake in IISD Experimental Lakes Area, Ontario, Canada - Sep2016-L442-9m | ecosystem: Environmental > Aquatic > Freshwater >... | reverse complement strand
TAATAGCCACATCTTCCTTACCTTCAGCTAGAGCAATAATTTTTTGTGTAAGATCTGCAAGACCATTCACACCCTTTGTATCAAGACCTGTTTCTCTGGCATATGTAGTAAGATCTTTAATATCAACTCCCATTTTCTCAAGGATCTGTTTCACCTTATTCACTGTTTCAGGAGAAGCTTTAGATGCAGGCATTTCTTCTGTTTGGAAAGAAACATCTTGATCATATTCCTCTTGAGGAACATTACCATCGTATTTATCCCATAGATAGTAGGCTCTGTCTATTCCTACAGAAGCTTCTAATTCTTTCCAACTTTCTAAGTTTATATTAGGACATGCCATATTAACATTGTGATTTTATAATTTTACCTAATTCAGTTTGCAATTGATTAAGAGTAGCCATTTCAGAAGGACTAATTCCTTTTGTTTTCTTCTTCTGTTCAAGTTCAGTTATTTGAGTTTTCAAAGATTCAGTGTTAGTATTAGGTTTATTTAATGATTCTAAGTATTGAGAGTATTGTTGTAGAGCTTGTTGTCCTGTAAATATATATCTTCCTAAAGAAGTACTATAAGTTGCTAATTTTTTTCTAACTAATGATTCCCAAAGAGTTTTACCGCTTTCTAGTAAATCAAGACCATTTATATCAGATGTAAGAGTTAATCCTTGTTTTTTAAGTTCGTTTGCTAATTTAATATAAGACAATGTTCCAAATCCTTCTTGCGCTTTTAAAACATTAGTATTTGTAACATGCGCATAATTTCCTTCAACATCAATATCAATTTTAGCTTCATTTTTATCGTTTTTTAAAATAACACTTATACGATTTTTTTGTTTATTAAATTCAACATTAATATTTGATAAATTAAACCCTAAAGATTCATATACTTGATTAGCTAACTCAGGATTAGAATCAAATAGTTCTTGTACTCCTGGTTTAACACTAATAGATGGTTGAGTAGGTTGTGTTTCTGTTCCCATCGCTTGTCCTGTTTTCTGACTGTAGTCTTCTAGTAGTTCCTTAGGTGCAAAATCATATGTGTCATCTGTTGAGAAATAAGATGCCACTATTTCATCACTACGTTCTGGAGAGTTCTTTATTTCCATGATACCGAAAGGTTGCCCATGATCTATATATGTTATAGAATCTTCCACCTTTGTAAATCCATTATCAATTACAGAAGCTTTAGGAACATTATAAAACTCATTAGCTTTTAAACTATCTCCCCAGGCATTAATCATCTTATATACATAGGATGTAATAATGTCACCTGTCTTTTTATCTGTATAAGATGTTGTTACAGGACTTCCATCAGGATAATATACCTTTTTAAATAAACCTTTATTTATATATGAATAGTCTCCAATCTTCTTCATTTCAGTCTTCTCTTTTCTACTAAGTCTCATATTCTCCCACGAATATACAACAAAGTTACCTCTTCCTATATTTGTAAATTGTCCCACTTTTAATAATGGAGGAAGCTTTCCTTTATTTATAGCCTCACTCACTTTCTTATTTATTTTATTTCCAAACCAATTCATTCTTGTATTATATACAAGTTGTCCCATAGCACCCAGTTTAGCTGGAGGAGCTTGATCTCTTGGAACAATATCACTATCTGCCCAATTATTTCTTTCAAAAACATTTAAGTTCTTGAAATCCATAATGTTTATATTTGATAGATTTTTAATATTTGATAATGTATCATTATATACACTCTTAAAATCTTCATATGGAAGAAGTTGAGTAAATGAAATACGAGAGGTAGATAGACCTGACTGAAGAACGGATGTACCAACTAGAGTTTTATAGAGTTTCTCTTGTCCAGTTTCCTTTAGATAATCTCTAATTTCTCTGAAAGAGTATATGATTTGATTTTGGTCATATACTTTATTTCCTTTATTTAACATGTTAAGGTTATTCACACCACCCTCTTTATCAGATATTTCTGGTGAAAGAAGTCCGTTCTTTCCTATAACATAATTATTATACAGAGGATGAGAAGGATCTTTAGCTATCTCTTTCTTAAAATTAGAGATTTGTTCAGAACCATTACCATCATCTATTAATAGTTTCTTTATGAATGTATTTCTATTACCATCTAATTGAACTGCCCAATCAAAGAAGTCACTAACCACCTTTTGAGATACACTAACGAACTCTCTATCAGGCATGTCAACATACTCTCTAAGAATATCTTCTAATACATTTCTTATTTCAGACTGATCAGACATAAGTATTGTAGCCAGAGCATTCCTAGTATATCCAATCTTATTAGCAAGTTTACCAAGAAATGAATTTTCTAAAATATCATCAGGTGAAGAAATAATTGTCTGTTGTGCTTTCATAAGTAATACCATTTTCTTAAATACAAGATAGGGATCATTAAGATTAGCAGTATCAAAATTGGTTCCTTGGGTAACAGTAAGAAGTTGTTCTCCCATTTTAGCATATTTTAAAAATTCATCAAGCATAAAATGTTGTTCTGCTTGTTGTTCTGGAGTTAATTTTTTAGATTTGATTGAATTGCGTAATTCAGTATTATTTGGAATACTGTTAATCTTATCTAATTGTTTAGCTCCATCTTTATATTTATCACTACTTTTAATATCCTTAACAAAACTATCCATAAACAGATATGAATATCCTGAACTTTCTATAGAATGTAGATAGTCACGAATGATGGGTTGATTCATGAAATATGAAATAGTATCAATAGGTACACCAAGTTTTGCTAGAACAAGGAATGTACCAGCTACATTAGGAGTTGCTCCTAATTCCATAATCCAAGGTCCTTTAGAGATATCCACATATCCATCAATAAACTGAGCAACAATATCAGAAATATGTTGTCCATTAATAGTCTTAATCATTGATAGAGTGGGAACTCTTTTACCGTCTATTAGAATAGTATTATATGCAGGAGAACCATCTTCCTTAATAAAATTAATTTGTCTATTTCCCACAGATAACCACTTTGCATCTTCAATATTTAATGAATCAATTTTACTAAAATCAAAATATATAGGTTGACGTTGATTTAAAGAATGATTTGTTTGTGCTATAGCAGCAATACCAATAGCATATCTACCAGATACAAATGCATTTCTTAACCTATTCATAAAGTTTCTATTTAGCATATTTCCTACAGATGTGTAGTCAAATGCTTCTAGTCCACGAAGTTTTGTAATCTCTTTAGCTAGTTTTTTCATTTGATCAGCAGAGTTTGGCTTAGTAAGTTGTTCAAAGTTTTCTTTACTAGAAACCAAATTAAAAGAAGATTCTATATATGCATTCTGAAGAGACTTCTCAACATTTTGTTTATATTTTGAGAAGGTTTTAAATTCATTAAATTCTGCAAGTCCATCCATATTTGCTATTTCTTCAGCTCCTTCAAAGCTTTGTTGAGATTTAGCATCTTGATATATATCACCAAGACCTTCAAACTCAGGAGACTTATCTATTTTAAGAGCATAATCTAGAACCTTTTTATTCTCACGAAATGCAGCAACAGCATCTTTAACAATTTTATTAATTGTTTCTTCCATGATACCCATCACTTTAAGTTCTTCCTTATAAATCTTTTGTAATCCTTCAAGTTTTACAATGTCCTGTTCTACAGTAGTAGAATCTTGAATCATACCTGTAGCGAGAGATAGATATCTTCTAATCTCTTCAGGACCTTTAATTCCTTTTTGTCTAATATCCCTCTTTACTGACCAAAAAGATTCTCTTGTAGTATCTGTCATTCTCCAGAATACTCTCTTACCCATATCAAATAATTCCTCCATATATGAATCCTGTGCAGCTAGTTGCACCTGTTTTTGTTCATATATATCAGATTGCATATCATCAAACAAATCCTGTGAATTATCTTTTTTAATTGCTTGATACTTAGCTTTAATTTTAGCTGCCTCAATTTCAAAATTAGATTTAAGATTTTGTACAGCATCTCTTGAAAGAAACTTTATATAATTTCTTGTATCACGATTTGAATTTTCCCTAACCCAGTGTACATATCTTTCTTCTGGTGTAGAATTTTCATCAGTTAAGAATTTAATAAGACGAGGATATCCATCTCTACCTACATACAGATTTTTTAAATATGTTGTAAGTTTATCAATATCAAAGTCACCACCTGTTTTCTTTACAATAGCTGCTGGAACAATAACATTATCTCCAAATTCTCTAGGAAGAAACTTTTTAATCTTTATACTTTCAATTGAGTTTTGTTTCTGTGTAGGAATACGAAATGCTACTGTAGTGAGAGCTTCTAATTGTTTTTTTCCTTCTTCTGTATTGTTGAAATAATGTAATAATTCCTCATCTGTTTTATTACTATCAAACCATCGAGCAATCATTATCTCACAAGTACGTTTACCATCCTCATCTATATAGAAGTTAAGAATATCAGAGGTATAAACATTTTTTGGACCATCTTCAGTTTCAACTAACGTAGGTTTAATTCTATTTGCTTCAAATAATGTAGAAGGAATCTGAACAAACATTCCTCCAGTAATTTTCTGAGAGATAATGTTTTTATCAGCTAACGAATAAAGAATATTTCTTATTTGTTGGTATGCAGGAGTTGCTTCAAATACTACATCACCCTTTTCATATCCAGATAAAGCTTTACCTATATTATCATTTATCTCTCTCTTTAGAATTTCTTTACGAAGAGTTTTAGTAACTTGTGAATAATCAGTAATTTCAAATTTACCATTTAAGTCCTTAATACCTAATTTTTTAAGTAGATTTTGATAACCCACTTCTATCATTTCTTCAAGAAGATTTTGGTTATTTATTATCTCCTTATATAATGGAGATCTTTTAGCTTTTTCTTCATCATTAAGTTTATACCATTCATCATATCTTTCTGAAGAGAATTCATCACTATCTTTAGAATCAATAAAATCAATAGGAACACCAGCTTCCATAAAGTCCATTGTAATTTCTTTAGTCATCTGTGTACCTCTTGATACAAGAGATGATTCTTTAGAAGGTACTTCAGACTGTACACTCATAATGGCAAATGGAACATTAGTAATTCCTTCAAAAGAATTAGAATTAAATGAACCATCTTCATGATTATACAAAGCATTTGTTTTTTCAGCACCCACCTTTCTACCACTTTGAAATATTACATAATCAATATTTTCTTTTTGCATTTTATTATGCAATCTCATAATATTTGTTTCAATCACCTTACCTTTATCATCCTTTTTTGCAACTTCATGTAGAATACGTAAAGAAAGTGGATATATCGCAAACTTATCAAGCATAACATCATTGTAAAGTTTACCATTCATTTTGTTACCAGCAACAATAGGTTTTTTTGCTGTATATGCACTTTTTATTGAAGGATTACCTTTTTCTAATATATTTATATCACTCTCTGTAAGAGGTATATTTTTAAATCTTTTCTCCCAAGCCATATCATATCTATATTGAGATTCTTCAGCGTCATTCCAATCACTTGTACGAATTCTGAAATTACGATAGGATTTAAACATAATAATTCCACTACCATCAGTTTCTTCATATAATGCTTTCTGATATCCAGGAAGATCTTGTTCACCAAGAACATCTTCCATTACAGCAGTTCTAAAATAGGTTCTATTCATATCTGTATAAGCAATATCATCTTCTGCAATTCCATCATTCCATATTCTATTAATAGCTGCATTTAATTTAGTAGAACCATAAATCATATTCTGACGTGGTGATAAAAAATTCTTAATACGCTTCAATTCATCACTATATTGATAGGGATCGGAATATAATAATTTATGAAGTTCTATATTATTTATTATATAATTAGTACTTAATGCATTAAGATTTCTATCAATATCTTCTTTACTTATAGTATCACTATTATTAAACTTTAAGTTGGTAGTTGTATAATCATCACCCTCAAGACTTTTAGATATAACCTTATATTCAAATAATGTATTTTTAAACGATTCAGTTTCTTTCTTTATAAACTTTTCAACTGCATTGTCTATCTTACTCTTGTTATCTTCATATATCTTTTCAGGACTATCTTTAAGATTTTTAATTATACTATCATGAAGTTCATTAGGTTTATTAGAAGATTTATCTTCTAGAATAGATTTAAGAAAACGTAGATCCTTTGTATCCCTCTTGGTATTCTTAGGAGTAACAATACTTCTATTCTCTCTTGAGAGATTGATTTCATCAATTAAATATCCTTTGAATACGTCATGTACTGCTTCCCATCCACTCAATAAAGAAGCTTCAGTGATGTGTATACCCATATAAGTCATCCATTCCAGAGAAGCATCTCCAGGAACTAGATTATAATGATATCCTTCAAGGTTCATATTTATTTCTTGAATGATACGTTCTTTATATGTTTCTTTAGCAGACACTCTCCTTTTACCATTCTTCTGATTAATCATACCATCAGCAAAACTAGCTTTCATTAAGTTTTGAGTCTGAGAAATTCTATCACCAGTTTCTGACTCAAATATACTCTTTAAAATTATAGAATTCTTTGCAAAAGAGTCAGTAGCAAGATAACTATATTGAGAATATCTAGGATTAGTAGTAAGCTCGTTAATATTTTTAAGTGAGGTTAATGTCTTAAATAAATCAGAACTTGGATTTGTTCCTAAATAAGTTTGAATTCTTTCTCCTTTTACACCATAATATGTACTGGAAAACTCAGGATTATCAATCTTAGCTCTAATTTCACCAAGTGTTAAAAGTCGTCCATCAATACTAAGTACTTGTCCACTAATAGTTGCTATCTTATCTGTAGCTTTCATACTTGAAAGTATACCAGATGTAGCAGTATTAAAACGTCTGAAGGCTTCAACATCATATAAACTCATTCTTGTAACCTCATCTTGAGAGAATACAATACCTAGACTTTTTAAGAATGCAATTCTACTTGGAATATCATTAAGTATAATATTATCAAATGGATCTTTTCCATTTTTAAGTTTTTTAATATATTCTTTTGTTTTATCATATTTGAAATAAGGATTTTTTACATCTCTAATTACAGTTCTAATATCATTAACAAAACCATATTTAACTTGTCTGGCTGCAGATGATAGATTAGAGTCCATTACCTGAACATCTCCATTAGCTAGAATATTTAAAAGTTTTACATCAGGATTCTGTTTATCAAAGGTTTTACAAAATGCCATTAATAGTTTTAAATCATATTTATTAAATCCATCCCAATCAATAGATGATGTTTTAGAAGGACTTTTTGTAAGGCGTGTATATAAACGTTCATAGTTTTTATCACCAATTGCCATTTGTCTAACACGTTCAATCATAACATCCTCATTTACAGCATCGTGTATATTATTCAACACTGCCATATAAGCCTCACTCATAGGAATAAGTTTAACTCCTCCTATAGAAGATAATAGTCTAGTTCCTTTATTATCCACTTTTGGTAGAGTGGCTAATAAAAGTTTTATTGCAGAGTTTGCTTTTCTAAAATGATCAATCTTATCTGCATCACCATATACATCATTCAATCCTTTATTCTCATCAGTTAATGCTAATTCATCATTTTCATCAAATTCAATTGAATAGGTTTTTAAATATTCTTCATGTTTATCTCTTAAATCCTTCCAATTATTCTCAATATTTTGGAAAAGCATTTCAGAATTATCTATAATATGTTGTGCATCTTTACCTTCTTTAATGGCATCTTCAGCAGCAACTATTTGTTGTACTATTCTATCTTCAAGATTTTCTTTTAGTCTTTCGTAAAGAACCTCTTTATTAATATTTTGAATATTGAATAGATTCTCATTATCCTCCATAACATAATTCAAGGTGACAAACGTCATCTGTTGCATCATATCATGAATATTCTCATTAGTAAGTCCTGGGAATACTCTTTCTCTTAAATCAGCACTCTCTGTTATATAGGCATTATTAATATCTATAATTCCTTTATTTGCATAAGATAGAGTTGATTCAGTGGGAACATATGTTTTATATCTTCCCTTACTAATATCTTTAAATAGTCTTTCAGTTTTACTACCAGCTTTTCCAATAAATAGACTTTTAATCATATTTACTAGATCAGAAAATAGTTTAACAATATATGGTCTACTATCTATTGGTTTAGGTGGAATTTTTCCTTCGTGTACAAAATCTCTGAACTCTTCAGCAAGTTGTTCTTTAATTTGACTAGGGGTAGCATCAGAATAATTAACTGATTTTCCTGTTGTTCTTTCAATAAAAGAACCTTTCCTATTTTTGAATTCATTTAATACTGCAGTTTGTTCAGAAGCAGGAGCAGCTAGTTTCCAAACTGCTTCAAATATTTCATGATAGGCAGTACCAACTTCAGCATTTTCATATATATAAATAGCACCATCTTTTAACATACCCCAAGCCTGTAAACCATTTACACCCTGAAGCATATTCTTCACTCTATATATAGGAATATTAGGAAAAGTTGCCTTAATAAATGCTTCTACCTTAGTCCAGTTTTCTTTTTCAAACTGACCAACTAAATTATCTACAAACTCACGTAAGTCAACATCTTTCTTTACATTCTTTTTTCTTTCTTCAATCTTACTTTTTATAGAAGCACTCACATCATTTGCACTTTTAGGAGCTTCTACAGGTTTGTCTTCCATAGGAGTTTCTATAATAACTTCTGGAGTAGGAGTTTTTATAGATTCCTTGAAAGCATTAATTTTACTAATAATATATGCATAATAAGCAGACTTAACATCATCTTCTGTTATATCTATTCCTTGTGCTTTTTTCTTATCAACAAGAGCTTTATTTGCACCAGGACTTATTGTTAATGATACTGTTGGTAATCCTTCTGGTTCAATTACTTGCTTATCATCATATTTAAAACTAATTGTATTTCCATCAGCAAGAGTAATTGTATTTTCAGTAGTTCCATCTAAAACAAAGTTTTGGGTAGGAGTCATGATGGTAGTGGGTTTAGCTACTTCTTTCTCCACTGTAGTGTTAGCCTTTGGAGCACCTGGTGTAATTACTATTGATTTAGGAACTTCAGGATGTACAAACTTAGAATCATTAGCCTCATCATTGATGATGAAATATACACCTTTTTTATTTACATCTTCTGCATTCTTAAGAGGTCTTATTCTTGTAGTGAGAGGAATGTCTGAAGCTTTTCTAGCAGTTTTACCATTAGCATCCTTATTAGATAGAAGATAGGTTTGATAATTTTCCCATGTTTTCTTTTCTATCTTACCATCCTTAGATATAGAAATGATTTGTTCATATAGTTTTTTCCAATCAGACTCTGTAAGTTTTGAGTTAGTGTTGCTATACATTTCCTGTAAAAGAGCAAGGATATTTCCCTTATTATTCTCTAATTCTGTAGGAGTAAATTCAGAAACAATTGTATTCTTTCCAGACATGAACAGTTTAAACTTACCATCTTCTGCAATTTTATCAAACCATACAGAGTTATATCCAGAATTCTTACCATCTTTTGGAGATCCCCAAAATACAACACTTCTTAAGAATTGTAATAAACGTTGAGATTCTTCAGATTTAATATTACCATCTGCTATAATATTTGTAGAAAGACGATAAATAGCATCATAGATAGCACTAGCTTCTTTTGATGTATGCTTTCTATTATTTAAAGGAACATCTCCATTAGCAGTTCTTAAGAATACAGCACCTAAAGAATTTTTAAAACTAGTTGTGCCCTGAGTAGTAGTACCTTCTAGAGTTGGAATATATACTCTTGTATCAGTTTTAAGATCTGATTCAGATATAAGACCAGTTTCTGTTATAGGAGTTTGAGCAGTATAATCTTCTTCTTTTAAAGGATTACCTTGTTCATCAAGTTTTTTAACAGTTTCAGGAATACCAAAAGATGCAGCAATATTATAATCAATTGCTTCAGGTTCTGCTAATTGTTCTTTTCTCCAATCTTCATATTGTTTACTTAATCCATCAACTACATATTTTTCAGTACCCTCTCTAAACATATCCTTTATATCTAAAGGAAATACTTGGAAGATTCCTTTATTTAAGGCATCTTTAACATCAGTGATTCTTTCACCATTTTCATCTACTAAATGAATATTACCCTCTGTATCCTTTTCAACCATAACTAAAGTAATAGTTGTAGCAACATCTACACCAGTTTTACCTTGCTTCAAGAATTCTGTTAATCCAGGAATAAGTTTAGCTTCATTAGTGGATGTTACAATCACACCACGTATACTACTCCTATTCTTAAGTTTTGGAAATCTTGCACCAAATCTATTTGCACGTAAATGATGTTCTGCAGGAGTTTCACCATTCTCAGATCTTTCTGTTGGGAAGATGGTAGCTTTAGTAACAACCTCATTGCTTTTTTTAGAATCAGCTTGAAAAGGTTTTTCAAATACTTTATTCTGTACTGTTTGATTAAGTGTACCTAATACAGCTTTAATCAATTCTTCATTCTTAGATATTTTAGTTTCTTCCTCTTTTGATTTCTCCCAAAGCTTAACTATTCCTTCAAACTTATCAAGAATTAATTGTTTGGCAGCAAGTTCTTCTTCAATATCTTTAAGTTGATTTTGAAGACCTTCAAGTTGTTCACGAAGTTCTTTAACTGTACGTTCTCCAGGAATAATATCTAAGTCTTCTATTTGTGCAAGTATATCCTCAACTATAGCAAGATCTGCTTTAAAGTTAGGTTTAAGTTTTAAGAAATTAGGATTAGCTTGTAAAAAGTCTACCCATGTTTGTCCAATAATAGCTGTAGGAGATTTAGGGTAGGCTTTTTCAAACTTACTAATAAGTTCTCTCACCATATTAATAGCACTATCTAATGCAGCATCTGTGCTATCAATAATCTTAGATAGAGAGTTGATTTGAATACCAGTTTCTAAATGTAAACTTTCAAGAAGATTTTGTTGATCTTTAAGTTCATTCAAGAACTCTCTACTATCTGTAGGAAGTTCATCAATATTTTGAGCCATATCAGCAATATAGGCTTGAGCATTATCAAGAGTATCTTGTTCTGCTTCTAATTCCTGAATTTCAAGACGTAATTGTTCTTGCATTCTTGAAAGTCTATTGGCAGCCTTTATTGCTTTATTAGTTGTACTTTTAAAATTATTTCTACCACTAAGTTCTCCTTTCTTAATTTTAGTCTCAAGAGTTAATAGATCGTTTACCACCTTCTCAAATTCACTATACTTTTGTTGTAATAGAGTTTTTGTAGTGGTTAATCTATCACTTGTTTCATTAAATAAATCATTAAGCATTTTAAGCCTGGTAGTTCTTCTATTAGATTGATCCTGTATAGTTTTACCAGAAGATTTCCTTTTTTCAATATCAATCTTGTCTTCTTTAGTGAGAGTCCCACCTAATGTAAATACACCTTCGTCATATCCTTGTTTAGGTTCAAATGAATCAAGACCAATCTCAACCTCTCTCACCTTTCCCTTTTGTACATATACAAAGGAGAGTTTATCTTTAACACTATCATATACAAGTCTTCCAGGAACCTTACCAAGTTTTGACTTACCTGTATTCCACCATACAATATTATTCATGTTCCTCATATAGAAACTAGCATTCTCATTCTTTGCAACATCTGCCACCTTACCAAGCTTATAGTCAAGAAGAACATCTTTGGTTATAGCTCTTTCTATACCATCAGATCCTTTAATCTGAATAGTACCATCTGGATTTTCTCCTAATATAGTAAGTTTGGGAAAACGATATACTTCGTTTCCATGTACATCATGTTCAATAACTTTTCCTAAATAGTACTCTTCTCCTATTACAACATTTTGCTCACCTTTTTTAGTAGTTACTTTAATTGTATTTGCATCTTGAAGTTCTTCAGGAGTCATTACTGCTTTCTGAGCAGCACTATCTTTTGCAGTTTCTATTCTCTGTTTTGTTTTTCTATATTCATCTCTTAATGTATTGAATCTAGATTTGAATTGAGTCTTATCTGTAAGAAACTTATATGTATCTTTTGCTTCATCTAACTCCTTAACATTATCTTCATTTTCTTTAATAATATCATTAGCTCTCTCTTCTTGAGGAGTAGTTGGATTTTCTGTAAATTCAGATATTCCTAAAGAACCAAGTTCTATATTATTTTTCTCTATTCTATTATTTAAAAATAATTGTTTTGCAGCGATAGAGTATTGAGCCTGTTTATGATTTTCTATAAATCCTGCTTTTAAATTTACCTCATTCTTATCAGCATTATCTATTTCTATAGAAGTAAAGCCAGCATGTCTATTTTCAATAGCATCATGAGCTTTTTTTAATTTTTCAATACTTTGTAAGTTTTCTTCTAGTTGTCTATCAGGAGTATATTCTATACCATTAACAACATCATTAACTCTATTAATATTTGATTTTTGATTCTTTGTTTCAAATCTTAACAGGTTAGTTAAATATTCCATTCCATTAGGATCATCGAAAAAGTTTTTAGACAATGCTGCTAAAGAAGAATATTGCAATTCTTCAATTGCTTTCTGATCATTATTTTTTACAGCTTCAGTTCTTTTATTCCAAGCATTAGTCATACCTACTAATGACATACCCATACTTACAAGTTTGTTCTCATTAAATACAGGAGAACCATTTGGATGTAGTTTTATTTTACCACTATCATCCTTTTCCATGAAGTTATCAGGAGTAGACCAATATCTACGTTCTGTTAATGCATTATTTATAGTTTCTATATATCGTTTATTCTGAGCATCTTCTTTAGCGTATGTTCCTTTTAATACCCTTCCACCATGTCCAAGTAATGTCATTAACATACCCTGAATAGTACCAAGGGCAATGTTATTCTGACCATTAGGATCATTAACATTATCTACCCAGTTTTTAGTAATAGCTATAAAAGGATTTTGTTCGTCTTTAATAATTCTTCCACCTTTAACTGTACCAGCAATAGATTCTTCAAGATATCTACCAATAGCTACCTGTGCACTTTCATTCTGTCCATGCTCAAGACCTGTAAATAATGTATTACGTACAATTTTATAAAAACTAGGTTTTACAGTTTTTGCTGCATTTTCCAATACTTCTAATGTATTAGGATTAAAGAACTTTTTTAAAGCACTCTGTCCCATTTTTGCTGTAGAAAATATCTGAGGAAGTTCAATCAAAGAACCCACAAGAGCTAAAGGAGCAGTATACCAAAAACCTTTAGCAGCACCTTCTGCTGCCTTCTTTTCTATTTCATCATCTGACATAGAAATAAGTCCTTGTTCCCTTTGATCATATAGAGCTCTCCTAATTGAGGTTTGAGCTTCTTTTCCATTTAATGCAGACTGACCAATTACATTCCAAGAATATAACTCAATAGCCTGTGCTTTTTGAATAGTATTTTTAAATGCTAAAGCTCTATTAGCTAGAGCACTATTAGAACCAATATCCACTGTACCATCTACAGCAGTTTTATAAATTTGATTACCTAAAGCTTTTCCTATTTTTCCATAGAGTTCTGGATTATCTGCCAGTTCTTGTATTCCTTTAGAAAGCAATCCTGTTGCTCTTATAGTTCCTGCTTCTTCTGCTATAGAACCAAATAGTCCCACTCCCCTAGCTTCAGCTATTCCTGGAATAATCATAGATACTGTAAGAGCAGCTCTATCAACAGCATCATCTAACCACCACGATGTAGTTCCTAATTTTTGCCAAATACTACCTTGTGTATATTTTGCACTTTTATATATAGGATTAGTTTCTTGTACATTTTCTTTTATAGATTCTCCCAGATTAGTAAGAAGATTATCTGTCATAAGAGAAACAGCATTTCCTTTATTAACCACTTCTCCTTTTCCACCAAGAGCTTTATCACTATAGTTAACAATTCCACCTATTGCAGCAGGAATTGCTCCACCAATAAATCCAGCAGTTTGTACCAAATATGCTCCTATCTTCTCACCAAAGTTTGCTGCAGCATTTCCTACTCTATCCCATCCAGACTGAATATCTGCTTGAACAGATTCATTATCTATTCCAAAAACAAATCTTTTATATCTATTAGGAACATCCTTAGGTTGATAATAGTTTGGGGTATTGGCATAGATTTTACCATCTCCTTCATTAGGAGTTAATGAAAGAAAAGAACTTTTTGGAGTAGGTTCTCCTCCATCTAATCCTGAAGAAGAAGTGCTTACTAGATTTTCTGGGAAAAAGCGAGCAGGATTAGATTGTAAAAAATCATCATTTGCACTCTTTAATATATTTACATCTGGTAAAGGCATAATTTATTTATTGTCGTAATTATCAATTAATAACGTAATCGCAGCATCTGGATTAGGTTGTGAATTTAATATAGTTTTAAAATTATCAATTGCATCTATAATTTTTCTAGACTCATACGCAGAAGGTTTATTTTTCAATAATACCTTTTCATCATTTGACAATCCTGGTAATTTTGCAAGTTTTGACCAATCTAATTCTATACCATTATACGTTTTTCCTGTACGAGAATCAGTAATATATAAATAAGGAATATAGGAAGTATTAGATCTATCTCTACTTTGTAATTGATAGCCTACACTAAAATTACCAATATTAGATCGTTCTATAGCTCTTACTCCAGCATCATTTGAATTAATATCAAACGATGTTGTAGAACTTCCCTGATTCAAATCTAATAATTGTCCAAAAGGACTACCATTAAGCTTTATCATATTTGGATCAAGTTCATTATTTAAATTATGACGTTGTACAAATCCAGGAGATACTTCAAAAGAACCACTTTCTTTCATTTTTCCATCATTATCGTTAGATATTGAAACAAACCATTTTCCAGTTCTATTATTATATGTAAAAGAATATTCATTATTGTCTATTTCTCCTCCTGCTTTTTTAGTCAAAAGTTTAAGTGCAGTTTCATAATCTCCTCCACTTCTATCTCCTACCATAACATGAAGGTCAGCAATTAAATCTGTTCTAACAGGTTCTTTTATTTTATTATCATCTGTAGATAGAGTTACAGTATTTCCTAGATTTTGTCTTTGAGCATCTCTAAAATTAAGTTCTCTTTTATTTAGTTCTGCTATTGTAGATTTATCTTTTATATTATTATCAATAAGATTTGCAGCCATACTGATTTTATTATTTCCTTTAACCATTCCAATATGGATAGCTTCAATTAACTGTTTAGCATTAGCATCATCGTATGTATTAAGTGAAGCTTTGAGTCTCTCAAGAGCTTGTTGAGAAACAGTTTCTTTTCCATTATAATATAATGATATATCTACCAATTGAGATTTAGAAATATTAAAGTCTCCCCAACCCATTAATCCTTTTCCACTCATAACATTTGTAAATATGCTTTTATTTGATGGAAGTTGAACTGCATAATTATTCTCTAATCCAGGTAAGTTATTTAATTTATCTATTACAGGTTTAAACTCTGCTTCGATCAACTCTGCTTTCTTCTTAGTTGCTTCTAATACTGTAGTTTTATCCCAATATTTTTTTATTAGATCTCTATAATTTTTAGTAACAGTTCCATCTAAATGGTTTGTAGAAATAGTTTGTATATTTGCTGCTATTTGAGCATTTGCAGCTTCGTATATTTTCTGACCTAAAGGATTTAATAGAGTAGTTGCCCCTGGAGTATTATCTATATATTTAGGATTAAGTTTATAATTTCCTGTAGCACCATCGTTAATATATAATCCATCATCTCCTTTATATTCTTTTCCATTATATGTAACTCCTATATGAGAAGTAATATCTGCAAACAATTGATTCTTTTCAGATTCTAAACTTGACATATCTTTATAATAACTTCCAGAACCAACTCCAGAATTTTTCTCAGGATCAACAAAATCCTTTCCAATCTTATATATTAGATTACCATTTGCATCAGTACCATGTGTAAGTTTATATAATGCCTGTTGTTTATCAAACTCTCGTTTATCTATTTCAGACTTTATATTAAGAATTGTATATTTCTTTAACTCATGAGCATCTGCGTATGTAGCTTGAGCTAATTGTAATTTAGCTTTTGCTTCATTTACGGTAAATTGAGGACTAACCCTTGTCTCTCCTGTATCCAAGCTTGTCCAAGCAGAATTTCTTGTATTAGTTAATACCTTATCCTCTATAAAAGAATTTATTTTAGCTCCATCAAAATTACTATGAACAGAGTTTTGAAAATTATCAAACTCTCCATTTAATGACATTAGTCTTTGATAATTAGATTCTAGATTTTTATCAGCTTTGATTTTTCTATCTCCATCAGATAAAACAGAATATGCTTTAAGTAGTGGGTTTGCGTTTAATATTTCTTCTTTTTGAAAATCTAAAGATTGTCTTTTTTCTGCAATAAGATCATCAGGACTATAGTCCTTATACTTATATAACCCATCTATTGAAAGTTGTTGTTTAACATCAGGACGTGAATAAACCTCCCTAATAATAGACATTGTTTTAGATGTAGAGAGTCCTTCCTTTATTTGATGACGAATTAAGTCATGATTGATTATGGCATTTCCTTGTTTGTCATAACCCATTATGATATTCTCATCTTCTGCTAACTTATCAGCATGAGCATTCTTTAGAGATTCTGCAACAAGTTTATCATAATCAAGATAGTTTTTAAAATCTCCTGTATATGAACTATTAATATTTCCATCACCCAACCAATTATTTACACCATTGTTGAAAACCCACTCATTACTTGGACTAGATTTTCCATCCTTTTTAGCAGCATCCATATTTGCTATTCCCTTTCTCACTAGAGCAGTGGAAGAAACAGCATTTTGAATAATGGGATCTTTTACAATCTGATTGGTCATTCCTCCTACAGAGTTCACTAATTGGAAATTAGAGAAATCACCTCCTGCCACCTTAGTTAAGTTACTACCTAGTTCATCAAGTTTAGATTGAAGATATTTCTTATGAGGATCTTTCATAATATCTAATCCAGCCACATTATCTATACCAGTTTGAATTTTCTGTATACCCTCATTATAGAGTTGTTGTTTCTCCATACCTACCTTCACCATAGCTTCAACTGGCTGTTGAGCTATGTAAGGATTAAATTGGGTTATCGCATCAGTATAACTTGCCATAGTAGTATTAAGTTAGCAAATTTAACATAAGTTATTATAATTACCAAGAAATATAATGTCTTTTGTTAATTTGGTGTAATTGAATTAATTAGATATTTTTTAGTGCATTTACAATAGAACCATTTCTAGATATCAGTTTAGTACCAAGTTGAGATTTTTTAGGAGCTTTTCTTACATCAATAGGTTGTCCTGATTTATTATAGATATATTCATATCCTTCGGGCAACTCTGTAGATTTACCAGCAGTAGTAGTACCAACTGTAGGAATGTTAGGTTGAAACAGAGGATTCCAGTTATCAGCTACATAGTTGTTACCAAATCTATAATTGTACATATTTTCATATACCTGTAAGGTTTTATTTTCTAAGTCATGTTGAGCCTTTTTAGCTGCAATAGACTTGGCTATTTCGAGAGACTGTTGCTTTGTTAAAGATTTTGCCATAGCTTGTTTCTGTGCCTGACGCTCATACATAGCTAAATTCTGTTCTTTAGCAGCATTTAATATTTGAATATTATGAGCTCTTACAGAAGCTGGAAGCTGTTGGTTCATTCTAAACTGTTCAGCCAATACTTTATTCTTAGCCTCATAAGTGTTAGCATATAAACCAGCTAAAGCTGCAGGATCACTTATCTGTCTTTGTGCTGCTCTAGATTGTTTCTCCACCTCATTCAATTGATCTTGTAATGATATAGGAGAAGGGTTTTCCTCTAGAATAGGTTGATAGGATTGCATTCCTGCTACAGGCTCTTGTTGATTCATGCTAGAAGCCAACATCTCAGGATATAACTGAGAAGGATCTAATGTTGTTTTATCACTAGGTCTGATATATGGAAGAACCTGATTATATATACCCATTAAGTCTTTTATTCCAAACTTCTTTTTATCACTTTTAGTCTTATCAGAAGTATCAACAGCTTTTTTATCTACATTTAAATCTTCTTTTTTAGCAGTTGGTATATTTAAACCTTGCATCATATTAAATGAAGAACTAGGAGTAGTTTGTTGATTGGTAGGAGATAACCAACCAGAAGTCATCCAACTTGGAGTATTTGCATTTGCAGGTGTAGTGGCTTTTGTATCATCGTACCTATAAGGAATATTAGTAACATCACTTATTAATCCTTGATTAATATTATTCTGAATTTGTTCAGTTGTAAAATTATATTCAGAATTCACTCCTCCATAATCTCTTAATTCCTGTTCTGTACGATAAGGATTAGGACTATCTCCACTCCAGTTGTATCTAAATATTCTTTTACCAGGTTGTGCTATAGGAATCTTCTTACCAAATTTAGCTGTATTGTCTTTTTTAGCCATTTTAAATTTACCTTTATCAAATTCATTAATATCAAGTCCCATAGATTTTGCTAATTCGTCTGTATTATTTTGAAACTCTGCCAATTTTGTTGTCTTATCAGCATTTGCTTTTTGTTGTGCTGTCAGTCCTGTAAGCATAGCCCTATGAGAATTCATAGATAGTTTATCAAAAGGTGACTTAACTTCATGACTATCAACTAGTTCTGAGGTTTTGTTAATCTTTTTATTTATCTTAGCATCATTCTCAGCAATTTGTTTACCAATGTTTTGATACTTTTTACCAGATTCTACACCAGCATATGCAGCAGCTTCTTTGTTCACTGTACGTGCACCAAAGACCGTTAGAGCAGGTTTACCAGTTTCATCATTGGTTTGTACAGCAGGTTCTCCTCTCTGTACCTCAACGTCTGCATTTGCTTCTGTACCGTATTCTGCATAATCTGTATAACTATCTTGATCTTTAGCACCATAAGATACACCTATACCAGTTCTACCTTGTCCATCTGATTCAGAATGTGATTGTCCTCTGAACATAACAGTTTGTCCACCATTAGGTAAATAAGGATTTTGAGAAATAGGTTCAGCATATCCACCCCAATGAGTGTTTAATTCTCCACCCATTGCTAATTGATTTTGTCTAATGTGTCCACCTGTACGTAGAGATTGCATTCCGTCTGATGCAAATGTATGAACATCACTTACATCCATATCACCAAATTTTGTAATAACTTGAGGGTTCCAGTTATTACTTACATATCCTCCCTCTTCCATGTAGGAATTATTTACTTGTTGTATACCCTTACCAAAGTTCATTCCTGCTGTATTGTACATATTCTGCATTCCTTCCTGATGATATTTCTTTATCTTTCCAGGATTTTTATCAAGTAATCTACCTGCTATAATTCCTACAGCTTGACCAATATATTTACCACCTGGAATAGGAATAGCACTACCAATAGCTCCACCAATATCACCACCTAAATCACCACCAGCATTCTGTCCACCAATAGCACTAACTCCTTGACTTAACATATCCATTCCACCAGCATTACCAAATTTATTCACTCCTTTTAAGAAACTACCCCCACCTTGTGCTCTTGGAATAAGTCCTCCTGTTCTATATTGTTTTACAATATCACTATCACTTAAAGGCTCATATCCTAAATCTGAATATAATGTATTATTAGGAGAATACGTATTTTGTATCTCTGAAGGATTACCTCCCACTTGTGCACCAAATTGTGCTGATAGGGGATTGTATGAATTACCATAAGGATTGCTTCCTTGCATCATATAATCTTCTGGTCTATCATATATATGTCTTTGATATTCTGTAGGAAGACCTGCAGCTTGTGCAGTTACTTCTGATAGAACACTAAATTGCTTTTCTTTAAGCATTTGTTTCTTCTCATCCTGAATACCTTTTATTCCTTTAATAATACTACCCACAATAGGAATACCTTGAGCAAAGTCAAATTTATTTTTAGTAAAAGGATTTGTTATATCGGTGGTCATTTGATCTAATCCTGCTTTTGGTGCAGTAAGTGATTCTGCTGAAATTGTTCCTATATTAGGATTAATACGTTGACCAACTTGAGCCTTCTTCATCTTCTTACCATTCCTAGCACCTAGAGAAGAAATAGCTTCTTTAGCAGCACCTGAGTCACCACTACCTGATGCACCTCCACCACCAAAGAGTCCTTCTAAACTTCCTAGTCCACCTCCAGAATTCTTAGAAGACTGTTGAGATGCTTTAATTTGAGCCTGTTTATAGGCTTCTTCTTTTCTCATATCATCAGTCATTCCTGTCAGATTATAATCTGCACTATCTAAATAGTTTTTAAATCCTAATTGAGGAGTATTTATAGTTTGTCCTCCTATGAAATCTCCAATAGTAGCTTTTACAATCTTTCCACCTTTAGCATTCTTTTTAACATTTGCAGGAGGGGTTTCATATGGAAAATCAGCTTTAGCTAATTTCTTATATGACTTGAGTCCTCCAGGTTGAGATGCTTGAGTTTCAAGGATTTGAGGAATAGTAGGTCTCTGTCCAAATTGAAATCCTGGAACTTGATTATACCATTTAAGAATATTGCTATAATCGCTAGGACTAGTAGATGGATCTTTAAGTATTTTACCAGTGGTGGGATCAAAATGTTTACTATATTCCATTCTATCAAACTGAGGACCCACTCTCATAGAATCCTCATATGCCTGATTGAAAGCTGGTTTATCCCAACCTCGTCCTTGAAAATCACCACTAACTTTATCCCAATAGGCATTCTTTACATCTCTTGTAATATCTCCACTTCCACCATTGGTTGAATTAGTGGCTTGTCTGAGTTCACTTCTAGGATGAGCGTTACATGAAAATTCTGCATTAGCAGCTCTTAAAGTTCTTCCATCTTGGGATTTAGGAATAGCTGCACCAAGTCTGGCTTTATTAAACTCTTTTCCATGAGCTTTCTTAAAAGCAGCTTCTGTAGGATATTTAGAATAAAATTCCTTTTCAGTTTTAACACCAGCGATTTTGAGCAATTGTGCTTTCATATTATTGATATTTATCTAGCCATCCACCATTTTTGGCTTTTGGTTTATTATAGTTTGTAAAATTTGTAAGCTGATCTAACTTTTTCAATTGTCCTCTATCTTGTGCAGATGTACTTCCACCATTCTTTTGTTTAGGAATAGGATAATTTCTATTAATATAATTATATTGATCATTTAATTTTTGTTCATAGTCTGATGCTGATGCATATCTTGAACCTTTCTTATTAACATAATTATTAATAAGTTCTTTAACATTCCAATTTGCAGAAGGAAGATAGTCTGATCCTAATGTATTTAGATAATCTGCAATTCCTTCCTTTGGAGAATGATATACCTTTTTTGTTCCCGTATCATATTCTCTTACATTAAATGGATTATTTTCTCCTGGTTTTCCTGCTCTTCCATAAAGTCCTAAATGAGTTTCTGTTTGTCCTTGTGTTAACATGAGTTTGGCTAAATCTTCAGGATTAATCTGAGGATGTTGTTTTACAAAATCCATAAAAGGAACTGCTAAGTCTTCACCCTTTAACTTAGTACCTTCAAATATAGGTCTATTTATGTAACTATTAAAATAATCTGTATATTTTTGAGTATCTTTAGTAGCCTTTCCTCTTTCATAATCCTCACGTAATGATTGAAAAAATCCTTTTTGTGCTACAGGATATTCCTTTACCTTTTTACCCTTGAATTTATAATCCTTTCCAGGTTCCATGTATTTAACATCCCCTTTGTCTGATATTCCTATAAGAGGTTGATTTACACCTTGCATTGTTATATCTGGAGAACCTATTTCTACAGTCTTCCCCCAATTATCTGGATTCCAATATCCATTATTATCTTTAATTACTCCGCCTTGTTTATATTGTTTAATTCCATAATGCGGAAGTAGTAAACTATTTTCTTTTAAAAAAGGTCTTTGTATATTTTTTGGAATAATTCCTCTTTTTATTTGTTCATCAATTTCTGAATTTAAATATTTTGCAATATCTTCTTTACTATAATCAAATCCCGATAAAAAACCACTTGTGTTCATTGGTTTATATCCAAAAAATTGAGGAGCTCCTTTATCATATTTAAATACTTGTTTTAATTGAGGAAGATATGAACTATGTGATGTGTTTGTACTTCCTGTAAATACATCTCCAGATTGAATTCCTTCTGGTGCAAAGTTAACTGTTTTAGAAACATTTTTTAAATTGCCTGATCTTGATAAATAAAGACTTGGAACTTTTTCTTGAATCTTTCCACTATAATATGGATAACTTTGTGTTTTATTAATTAAAAAATTTTGAGCTTTATTTTCAAGGTTATTTGTTCCAGAAATAATATCTTGTTTTAATTGTTCAGGTAAAGATATTGTAGGACGTTCCATTCCTGGAATTAATGTTCTTCCTCTTCTTGGTTCAGTTAAAGTACGGTATTCAGGAGGAGGTGGTAATTGATTAAATTGATTACTGAAATCATCAAGTATATCTTGAATTCTTTGAGATCTTATATTAATATTTTCATAATCAGGTCTATAACTATTAGATATATAATTTCCATTTACATCTGTAGCTCCTCCAACAATATCAACATCACTTCCACGTAAATCATTCAATCTATCAATTGCCATATCTGAATAAGATCTATAAGGTTGCGTAGCAATATCATCTGCTCCTAATCCCATTTGCTCTAAAGCAATGTTTTGTTCTTCTTCAAAACCATTTATTGTTCTAGCGGTGGAATTTCTTGAAGGTCTACGTAAATTAATTGTACCACTTGATTCGCCAACTTGTTGACCAAATCCTGTATCTAGCAAATTTTGAGCTTCTTCTCTAGATTTACCAAATACTTTTTGAAAATGTTCTTCAGGAAGATTATTTTCTAAACCATATTTCATTTGTTCAGCATATTGTACATTAGTTGCTCTAAGTCTTCCTATTTCTTGAACTTGTCTAAGAGCTTTAACATCTTGAGCTCCCATTCTTGGAATGTCTTTATTTAAAGGAATACCTCCAATTCTTCCCATTGCTTCTTTTATACTTTCGGCTCTTGGAATATCATATGCTGTTTTTAAAATATTTTTTGTAGTAGGAGAATTAACAACTTGGTTAACATCTTCCATTACACTAGGAAATCCTTTAGATACTCCATGTAAAAATGGAAATATATCTAATGCCGTTGCTCCTGTTTGTAAAGCAGCATTTCCTATATTATCCCATGTAGGGGTATTGTAAGCATTTTTTATTGAATTTCCTGTATTAGGAAGATTCTTAATCCCTTCATAAGCAAATCCTGCATTAAGAAGATTACCTGCGGTAAGTCCAGATATACCTGCAATATCAGTAGTTAATGCTGGAGCTATAAAAGGAAGAGCAGCAGCACCTTCTACAATAGCTGCAGGAGCTAATGTACCAATTGCTAAATTTCTTGCAAATTCTAATTGTTTTCTTTTATTTATATTTGCTTGACTTTGTGGATCTTTTTCAATTATATTTAAATAAGGATCTATTTTTTTACCATAATTTATTCCTTTAATAATAGATTTATTTGATTGTTTTAATTGAGGTTGTTCTTTGTTTAATTCTTGTTTACGAACATTGCTTCTTGCATATTCATCAATTTTTTCTTGTTCATCAAGTACATTTATAGAAGGTGGACGATATGTAGCATCTACTCCTTGTCTATATGGAGGCTGTGCAAGTTTAGAATAATCAATAGCAGGAACATAAGCTGGAGTGGTGGGTGGAGTAGTAGTTTGTTGATTAGGAGTTTTCTTTTTATGAATTGTTCCATTCTGAGCACTAGCTAATGTTTTCTTAGCATGTGGACCGTTGGAAGGAGCTCCTGTACGTGCGTATGTAAATCCTACAGAACCAGGAATATTACCACCCATTGCTTTTTTATCAATAGACTTATATTTCTGCATAACAGGTGTTCCTTTTAATACACCTGTTCCCATTTTATATCCACTCTTATCATTTGTAGATCTAGCAAACCATGTACCTTGTTCTTTAGGAAACTGTATACCTGTATTAGTTTCTCTAGCATAATCTTCAGCTCCATCACCAAGATCAACCAATTGACCATTCATATTTACTATACTAGGAAATACATAACCTTGATTATCATCACCCATTAGATGAGTGCTAGAATATTTTTCTCCAGGAACCATTACAGCTTTTGGATTAGCATCATACAATCTCTTTACCCAATCAAGATGTTTATTTGCATTTAATGCACTATCTACATATCCTCTTTTATTTGTAGTCCAAAGACCATTCTGAGCTTTAGGAACACTAGGTGAATCATTTTTACTTATACTATTAAGTAAATCTAATATCTGATCATCTGAATATATTGTTTTTAAATCATCTAAACCAGCATATTTAATCTTATCTAATTGTTCTTTAGTAATCTTGTCTTTCATAGGATTATATATATTGTTATCCTGTGAAAATTCTCTTATACTCATTAGCCTAGCTCTTGTTTCTGATGGAATTGCAACATATTTTCCAAAATCACTTGTTGGCTTTGCATATTGTGATATTTTATTTATATCAGATATTGGAATTCCAATTCCTCTACTATCAGTAATATGTGATAATTCATGTTGAAGTGTATACTTCAAATCTGAATTATTAATACTATTTTTATTAATATTCATAATCTGATTGATTCCACTGCCAGAAGAAACCTGAGCATTTGTTATATAATCATCATTGTCTAGTTTTATATTAGGAATATCTTTTATATCATAAGTATAATTTTTATTACTATGCTTTCTAACATATTTAACTGATAGATCAGGATAAGTTGTAGTATTACCACTTGTTTTTAGCATACTTTTATACTGTGGTGATTGCATCCAATCATTTCTAAATTTTTCAGCATCATCTACAGATGTCTGTATGCTACTTATGTTAGCAGATGTCCCTCCATGTTGTAATTTAGGTTTTGTTTTAAATTGTGAGGAATAGACATTTCCTCCTTCTTGAAACTGTCCACCCCACGCAGGAGAATAGTTTCTACCTTGTGTGTTATTACCCATTCCTACAAATCCTTCAGGTAGAGAAACAGAAGAATCATTATAGTTCTCTTGGATATATCCACCATCATCATATTTATCTAACCATTTTTCCATTATATATAAGAGATTTGAGATGATGCAATAGTAAATTGACTCACAAGATGAGCATCAGAACGATTGTCTAAAATATGACGTATTTTCAAATCTTTAGCCCTCAGTGTATCTTTCTTAAAAGATCGCTTACCATAATCCATATTAGCCTGATTTACAAGCTTATCTATAGAAAGACTCTTACAACTTGTTAAAAATAGAGGTAGAGACTTACTTTTAATTAAACTCCAGAAGGTGTTATATTGATAGAAGTTATCAGCTTTTGTAAATGTAATTGTCTTACTATCAACGTTATATAAAGGATACTTCAAGTATTCCTTTAGATTATGAAGAGGTTTTGGAACTAACTCTAACACACCTGTAGACTGTTGACCATTATATAAAATAGCTTTGTTAAACCATCTATCATCTGTTTCTACTCTATCATTATAATTAAATACACCCTCTCCATTTTGCCAATATCTATAAGCCTTAGTGTAGTCTTTTACATTCTGAAGGATTTCATCCTGATATTGATATGAGAAAGGATACTCAATTATGTAAGGTTCTATGTTTCCATAGAAGTAATTATATATCTCAGGATTGGTTAAATGTCTCCATAATGAAGGAGTATTGAGTGGTCTATATCTTATTGCTGCTAATTCTTCTTTTGTTATTGTAGAGATTGATATATATTTAGTTAGATTACAGTCTCCTGTAGATGTGACAATGATTACAGAGGCAGTATCAGCAACAACATAACTTATTCCCGATATAAGAGATGATTTAGGAACATCTGTTCCAAGAATTTCTCCTAGATTATCAGAAATATTAAATGGACCAGTAACTCTATTACCAGACATTGTTAGTCGTATGATTACTATTTTTGACATATTAAGGTGCTGCTGTTGTTGTTGTGGTGGTAGTTGTTAAAGCACAATCTATTGATACTGAATATGTTGTAGTTAATAGAAATGTTTGTGGAACAGATGGGGTAGAAGTTTGTCCATATCCATCGTCACAAGTTAGTAACATTGTAAATCCATCATATGTATAGTTTCCTAAAGGAACAGTTATACTTGCAAAAGTATCTATTGCTAATAATGAATATGGAGTGGCTGTATCTGTATTTGTGAATGTAGCAGTACCTCCACCACCAGGAACAATATGTAATTCAAGAGTTCCTGTAGGTCCACTTGTTGTTGTTGTAGTTGTTGTAGTGGGAGTGATATCAAATGCTGTTCCCTCTATTGTACAAAATTCTTCAAGAGCTGTTCCCACTAACCCACAATCAATAGTGGTGGTGGTAGTGGTGGTTGTTGGTTCAGGAGGACGACATCCTAAACAAAATGTTGTAGTGGTGGTGGTGGTAGAAGGAATCTCTGTAGCAGCGATTAATTCTAAATCACATCCACCATTAAGTCCTGAATAGAAGAAATTGTTTTCACCTATATAGAAATTAGGAATATAGCTATGAAAACTTATCCAACTCTGAGTGTTTACATTATAAGATAGAGTCCATGACTTATTACAGAAATATTTCTCATCTGTTAAATATACTATTTCACGAACAACTAAAGGATCACGTGGTGTAGAAGTAGTGGATGTAGTGGTGGTTGTTGTACCCCCACATGTATTTCCTAATTCAACGGTTACAAATGGAGTGGTAATTATTGAATTCTCTAATGCAAAAATAACAATACATTCATCTGGTGCAATAGGAATAGTTATAGGATTTGCATCACAGTTTAAATATGTACAAGAAAAATCTCCAAGATCATCTGGACCACGTACTGTATATTCTATACAAGGAATAGAAATTGTTGAATTTTGATGATAGGTTCTGTTAATATAAAACTCTCTAGTGAGGGAATCATATTTAATATCTTTATCTAAAGGAATATAGTCTAATTTAGATATAATCACCCTATCATATTTAGAATCATATACACCATGTAATCCTATACCAGTAAAGTTATTATCAGCATCTACATCTGGAAAATATCTAAGAATTTCAAATGCTAAATGGTCAGTGAAGAATCTATTAAGTCCTGAACCAAACCCTGATAGGTCTGTAGCCTGATTACCAGCAATAAGAAATACCTGTCCTCTTTTAGCATCAATTGTAATCTGTCCCTGAGGAATCTTCAAAAGGAATTTATTCTGGCTTCCTACATATCCTAAATCTGTTTCAGCAAAATCAATGGGAGGGGCAGCTTTGAATAATGTACTATTGCCAAGATAGGCTGCTTGTGGATTGCTAGTTTGGATAGTGAGCATTGTATTATATAGGAGAGATTTATTCTCAAACCTAGCTAATACAGCTTTGTTCTGAATACCGTCTAAACTTGTAAGTTTACCAAAGTTTTGAGGAAAATCAAAATATGATAGTGCACCATAACTCAACCAATTATTCACCTTGTTACTAGGATCACTACTCTGTTCATCAGAATAGATTGCTTTGAAAGGGAAGTTTGTAAAACACAATTGAGCTTTCCAATCTGTAGGAAGATGACTAAAGAAGTTCTCTTTATTCTGCTTACTATATGTAATATTATATGTATAGGTATTATCAAATGCTATTGATACATAACTTTCTTGTACCCAATCATCAGGAATAGTGGTGGAAACTCTAGGGAAAAAGTCACCATCCTTATTATTAAACGCCTGACGTAAATCAACATTTATACTAGACTCACAATAGAAATTAGGAATACCATAGGCAAACATATACATCTTTCCATCATAATAGGTTCTATTAGAATTTACTATTGGAGGAACTGATGTAGGACTTGGTTTAGGAAGTTGACTATTAGGACAGTCAAAATTATGAGCTTTTGTAGAAAAGAAGTTCTGTAGATTGATATGAGGAGATGCTGCAAGATTTTTATAATTAGTTAATACAGACCTTGAAGAGAACCAGTATTTTGGAAATCCAACATTACCAATCTCATCATAGAATATATCACTATCATCAGGAGCTCCCACTCTATTATCAATAAAGAAAGGAATCTTAGTTTTAAAAGCAAATCTATTAATAAAGGTGTCTCCTCCAAAGATTGTAGCAATTGAAGGTTGTCCCATTAATATATTATTAGTTTCAATATTTCTTTGAAATCCTGTATCAATTGTGGGATAAGAGTATATCTGTCCCCACTGATTCACAAAATCGTTCTTCAAAGAGGCATAATAGGAAACTACTGTTATATCTTCCTGTTTAGTAGGAAATGCACAATCGTTCTTTTGAGAAATAGTAAATCGTGAATTGTCAGTGATGTAACTATTTGTTCCTGAAGAGATTAAACTAGGAGTTTGACTTGGGAAAGGTAGTGCTGTATAAGGATTTCCAAATCTTGAAGACATGGTTTTAAGATATACAGAAGATTCTCTCTGATAGTTATTGATACTAATTGATTCTCCTACAGATTGAAATCCTGGTATAAGATATTGACAGTAGTCTAGTTCTCTTTGTTTGATTCCTAGATTATTATCTATATCAGCATTATATGAATAATTGGCTATAGAGTTAAATGAGTAGGCATAATTCCTTCTTGGAATACCAGTAAGATATATTTGTAAATAGGTTTGATATGCTGTAAATAGAACATTTACATCATAAGGAGCTGTAATGTTAGCTATATCAAAACTAGAATTCATCGCATCTTGTTGAGCATCAAGACTTAACAGCTTATATAAAGCATTCTTTCTCACCTCTACAAAATGAGCCTTACCAGCACCAAATATAGCACTTTCTAATTTAAGAACATTTCCTAAAACAGGATTACCAAATGATGTTTCGGGAGAGTTGAATATTTGTCTATATCGTATATCTTTAAGAGGATCATTATCTATTACAAATCCATTAAGAGGAGCAGGATAGCAAGTTATATTTATAGAAGGACTGTTATTTACAATAGAGTAGGAAGTAACATTTGGATTCTGAAACAATACTTTAGGAAGAGGAGTGCTATAAGTAGACGCAGCACAAATATTTCGAGGAGCTCCTGTATAAACTATAACACCTACATTACTTCCTGTTATACAATCTGCATATTGAAAACTAATCCATCCACCAACTCCCTCTACTGTTAGAGTATAATTAGTAGGACTAGATAGTAATACAGATGTAGCAACACTTGATACAGGAACAGTAATTGAACATTGTGAGAATACATCTCCCGATACTACATTCTTTCTAACTAAAATGTTTGTATTACAATCTGTATACTCAATAAAGCCAGTTGCTGTTGCTGTAACTGTATAAGTATTACATTGTGAGTTATATGCATTGTTTTGTTCAAGAAGAAATACATCTTCTTTTAAGTCATTGTAGGGATAATTGGGATAATAGTAATAAGTACTATCTGGATCATTTATCTTATCTCTTGTGTATTTACCTACATTTCTTAAAATACCTTTAGCTACAATTGACTTATTTGTAGCTCTATCTCCTCTTACAATCTTAAATGCAGATATGTTAGCCTTTTGTTCGTTTGTTAAGTTAGATTGAGCAATTAATTGACCAATCTGTTGAATATTTATCATAACTCCCATTGGAAAAATAGCATCATCTATCATAACAGGACGATAGGTTCCATCAGAATTCTTTGTAATAAGAGGTGTTTCAAATATAGGACTAACCCTTACATCTGGAAACTTATGATGACGAATAGGTTGGTCTGCAAGTTCTCCCCATATCTCTACATTACAAGGATAGGTTTCTATAGATTCCCAATATGCAAACTGTCCATATTGATAAGGTCCTTTATAAGAAGCATCTCCTGGAATATATTCAGGAGAATAACCTGTTACAGAGCCTGTATTATATATTTTCCAATAAGGACTTGAATTAGTGATGGGATCAGGTTCTCCAATAAAATCAGGATTAGTTACAGGAACATCAAGCTGAGAGATTTCATTATATCCAATAGCCCTACCAGGAATATGAAAACCATCTGTCTGTTTACCATTCTTTAGCATAAACACTATCTCAAATGCATATACCTCATCACGTAGATATCCACGTAGGTTTGTAGCATTTAATTCATCTGCATAGGTTTCTGTTGAAGGAATCCTATGTGTTTGCCAATTAAAAGATATCTCATTTGCAATCTGTTGATAGTTAATTCTATCTATAGATGTAAGATTATCCCACACAAGGATGTCTTGTACAGTGGTGATATCTTGAGCTATTTCATAAAAAGGATATTTCTCAAATACATCATTGATTGTGAGGTTGATTTGAGTTTGATTTTGTCCTGTATAGGTAATTTGTCTATTAGACCTATCTATAAAATATGTACCAATAAGTTCTACAGAGGCAATATCATTTATTGTCTTAATTACAGCTAGATTGAAATACTGAAACTGTCCTGTGATATCAAGATTGGTGATGTTTAAAACTATTGACTTACCCACCTCATAATTAAAACTTGTTGTAATTATATGTGTATTAGCAATAGGAGTGGGATTTGTTACAGAATAATATGATGTATAAGGATTGCCTATAGCATCAGAATATTGAATAGTGAACTGATATGTACCAGCTAATAGTGCACCACCATTAGTTATGTCTGTCACCTCCAATAGAGGAATTTCAAAATTAGGTTGTAATTTTAATTGATTACAATCAACTTCATCTGAATATATTGGATCACACAATGTGCTTCCTGGTTTGAGAATTCTAGGAATATTATCTAAATCAAGATAACGTCTAGGATTAATACCATCTGTCCAATAAATTTCTGTAGTGCAGTTTGTAATTTTATGTACTATCTTTGGGATAGGATAATGAATGTTGAAGTTTAAACAAGGAGCCTCAATATAAATCCTATATATACAATCATTATTGTCCATATATCCTATTTGGGAATTCCCTGTTATAGGATTAGCCAAAAAGAATATGTGTTTGTTTTTCTCAGCAATAAGGTGTTTACCAATTAGTTGATAATCTGTAGGAAACTGTAAACACAATTCATTACCTGACTCATTCTGATAGTTAACAGAATTAGCATCAAAGTTCTCTACAGCAGCATTTAATGCATACGACAGTTTACCTTTAGGAATCTGAGATACAGATTGATCTAAATTTAACCCTGTTGTTGCAGTGTTATATTCTGGTTTTACATTACTTTGAGGTGCTTGTGTATTATCAGCCATTGTCTATATTAATTATTACGTCTCCAGCCATACCTATTTGTACGATTTGGAAGTTCATACATATTATTTCTATTCAAGTCATTCTTTATTCTTCTTTGTTTAGTATGAACGTCTTGTTTTTTTATTTCGATATCTGCCATAATAAATGCCTCATCTGCTAATTGTTTATAATAAACAAGCTTCTGTTGTATCTGTTGGAATGTTTCATCGTTTATTTGATTAGACAGAGTTTCAAACATCTTATATTTAATGAATGCTTCAATAAACTCTCTAATACGATAATTGTCAGGAATCATCTGATTTCCACTATTATCATATTCTGTAGCATAGAAAACTAAATGAACTATACCACATCTAAAATTTGTAACAAATTTATTATCTCTTATGTCAAATGAGTCATAGCTTGCAGCCCCTGGTGTAAATTCATGAATTGCAGGAGGAATATTTTGGAATCTCCAAGCATTATTATATTCAACATCACAATTACTTCTTGCAGAGATGTTTCCTGGTTTGAGTAGGTATTCCTGCTTATAAGATCTTCCTGCTTGTTGATTGGTCTTATACACAGCAGGGATTATTTCAGGAAGACAATCACATTCACAACCTGATTGATTACATACAGAACATACTTCTCCACCCACTGTCATAGGACTAACCTGAATAGTGGTTTGAGAATCAGCTTGTGAATAAAATGAATTAGCAGTTTGATAGGGATATTGAGGGATTTCTGTACACATCCAAGCTTCTCTTACAGCAAAGAAGTTATCTGGAAGTCTTGCTTGAAAGTCTTCTATATACAGAGGTTCCTCAGAAATGACATAAGATGACCTTCCTAATTTCCTTAAACACTTATCTACATAAGTGGGAAACATAAGGTCATCAATAGCACCAGTATCAAAATAGCTTTTAAATTCTTCCTTTATAGTAGAATAAACTATCTCTGGTGTTGTAAAATTGTATTGATAATAGTATGACATTTAAGTTATTTTTTCCATTCGTTGTACAAATGTTGGTATGTTTCATTGGTATTTAGATAGTGGGATAATAGTCTAGATGTGGTGCGTGAGGGCTTGAAATACCAAAGATCAGTGTTCTTAAGCCTAGCTGTATCTTTGAACCACATCCATCCGAAGAAATATCCTTCTGTATGGTAGTTAAAATTGTAGATGATTTTACCCTTTTCTTTCGTTCTCTTCCAATCTACAGGAAGATTGATAAAGTCTCTACCATCCTTTGTCTTTACCTTTCTTCTCTTTTTCTTATTAATTGAGAACTGACCAAATCCATAAGGAAGTTTTGCCTTCTCTCCTGTTTCAAGAATATATTGTTTGTAAGACTCAATATAGGAATATATAATATTTCTCCACTCATCAAAGGTTAATTTTATTGAGGGATGTTTCTTACAGAACTGTATATAGTTTTCTTTACTTGAAGATCTCCAATCAACCTTTACACGCATTAATTTGTTGGTTTTGTATTAGGTGCTTGACCATCTACACCATCTTCACCCATGTCAGTTTTAATTCTGAAATAAGTTTCTAATAGTTTTTTAGATGTTAGTTCAAGAACTTGTTTTTCTAGATAACCTGGAAGAGCAAAAGTTTTATCTAAAGGATTTATACAATACTCTTCTAGAGTAGGCTCATGTCCACCACATCCACATTCAGGATACATAACATCATTAGGAATTTCTGTTTCAAAAAACGCAGAAATCCTAATAGCTTGTAATAAGGGATTGGTTACATAGAGATAATCATTCATTATCCAATAATATTCTTCCTTCTTAACAATAGGAAGTTTTAGAAGATTTATGTATCTATTTACTGTTATTTCTTTTAATTTCTTACCAGTTCCACTCATTGCGTTTATTGAATAAACACCCTGAATAATATATTGATAATTGCCTTCAGCTATACGAGGAATCTTATATTTACTTCTTGCGATTGTACAAGGATCTACATAATCACAACATTCAGAAATAGAAACTTCCTCCATTTCCAAACAAGGAATTGAAGTGAACAAAGTACTAGTAGCCCAAAGCTTTCTAAGATTTGTTTCTCTCTTAACTAGTAAGAGTGTATCATTTCTAATTTCAGATGCAATTACTCTATCTGTTATCAAATTATCTGTTGATAACAATTTATGCATTGATCGTATATCTGAAACTAATTTTCTTAAAGTTGACATTATAAACTCTGTTTAAATATATTTGTTAGTCCCTCTTCCTTCTCTATCAAAAATCCTGTTATTTCTGCTCTTGCTCCAACATGTCCATGTTTATCTTCCCATAATCCTTTAGCATTAGATATTGCTGGAAGTTGATAGAACTTAATACCATTAAAGTCTTGACTCACCTCATGATGCTTATCTCCTGTAAAGATGTAAAAGTTCTCATGTGCTGACCAATTCTCTCTATATTCTATTGGAAACATTGCTGCAAGTTTTGCAGGTTTAATAGCATCCCCATGATTGAACATCATTGCAGAATTGCCATAGCTTATGTATTTTCTATATTTAGGAGAAACATCAAATGTCACTTTAGATTCATTCTTGAAATATGCTTGTAACCAAGTTACCAAATGCCATCCTGCATATTCATCATGATTACCTGATACGTAAACAACATTTAAGTTATTTGAGTATTGTAACAATAATGTAATCATCAATATCTCATGATTGCATATGTATTCAAAAGATGTATGATAGGTATGAGTATTGGTCTGAGGAGTACCTTTTGTAGTTGCTCCAGTGAACTCACTATTAAATTCGTCTGAACCAATTATGTAAGTGATGTTATCTAGATTATTTGAAAGGGAAGCTTGTTCTAGAATTATTTCCATTTTATACATTATCTGGGAAAGTCTTTCAGGAATGTTATTATTTCCATCAATATCAAACTTATTCAGATGAGAATCTTGCTTATTAATTATAAGAGAAGCAAACTCTTTATCAAAACTAACTTTAGGAGAAATAACCTTTTGTGCAATTGGAACATATTCTTCTAAGAAGGTGGTAAATGAATCCTGGAACACTTGTTCTGCTGTCTTCTTTCCCAACCAAGCTTTAACTTGCCAATGAGGATTTTGTTTATTTCCCCAATAGTTCTGAACATATTTAGTTATTTCCCATTTCTCTGTATCAATTTTACACTTAATTATCAATTCATCTAGAGTCTTAATTTCCTCTTGACAATTGAACACTAGTTCTGCTACACCCTTTGCAATATCTTCTTCATACCTTAAAATCTGATCTTCAAGTTCACCAATGTAATTTCCACATTCTGCATCATTTTCCACTTGTTCTTTGTTTCTTAGTTCATTTAACAACCCTTCAATTTCATTTTCTGAAATTCCAAGTTTGTCAGCCATAAATTTCTTACTCTTCTTCCAATTTAATAACTTCTGAAGTTGTTCCAACAAGTGTTGATTACTTTGCATAATAGTATAATTTGGTTAAAATTACTGTAAAGATAGGGAATTATTTTGGTATTAACCAAATTATTTTAACTAATTTAATTATATAGTTTAACTAACTTGATTAGAGAGTAAACTAAAACTCCCCAGAGTAGAAACTCTAGGGAGATATCCTGTAAACCAACAAAACAGGATTTTTAATATCATGGAAGAAGCGTAGTGGTAGTGGTAGTGGTTGTAGTATTTACTGATATATCTACATAATTTAGACAAGTACCATCTGAACTAACTCTTACAATTATGGTTCCATTAGGAACTGCATAAGATGTATATCCTGCCACTAAGTCTATTTTAGCTACTCCTGTTTCAAAAGCTGATATATATCCATCTAAATCTGAATATAAATTGAAAGGTCCTGTATCAGCTCCTGCTGTAGTTAGGGTTATTAATACTGTCATAACTTATTGATTATTAAAGAATTGGAATTGTTGTGGTGGTTGTTGTGGTATTTCCTAAAGGATGACATCCTGGAGCTATTACGGTAGCTTGTATTTTAATAGGATCATATAGAATACTTCCCATACATACACATATCTGTACTAAATCATTTCCATACAAAACAATATCATTATGAGTAGTGCCAGTACAATCTCCATATGTATAAAGTTGTGACTGAGCAGTTAAGTTAATCAATAGATACGTTACACAAGGATTACAAAAAAAGGTGGTGGTAGTTGTTGTAGTGGTGGCTGGAGTAAAACAAGCATCACTCACATGAGTAATAACACAACCAATAGCTGTAATCAATCCATTGTGTACACAGAAAGGAAGTATCTCCTGAGGAAGAATGTATCCAGTGATGACAACTAAATCACAATTAGTATAACTATATGGTAAATGAGCTGCATTTATAGGATTTGGATTAAATACAGTATATGTTCCACAATTAGGAGCTATAGTAGTGGTTGTTGTGGTTGTGGTGGTTATTCCAGCATGGATCAAATCACAAATTACAGAATCAATCTTTTCAAGAGATAAGGTTACATCATCGCAAGTATTTATACCTGTACATGGTAGATTGGGTCCTGAATAGAATGTCAGATCTGTATTTGTCTTATGAGCATGACAAGGATCAATTCCACATCCTCTTGGAAATATTGTATTATTACTATTATAACAAGGTGTTCCTGGGTAGCAAGACATATTAAATTAATTTATGGGATGTACATAATGTAGTAACAAGCACATACAGGCTGAGTATTACTATGAGCAAGTCCACCGCCTGTAGAAGAGTTTACTATAGAGATTCCTGTTGTAGTACTTGAAGTACTAACTGCTGCAGGAGCATTAGCACCAGAACCAGTTATTGTACTTGTTGGAGATCCTGTATATCCTTCAGCATTTTGGAATGTATGATGGTGAGGTGGCTCTGTAACTACAGCATTATGTGTATGAGCAGGAATCTGTGTAGCATTTAGTATAATAGAATTAGCACCAGACACATCTCCTACAGCATAGTTAGGATTAAATGCAGAAGAGGCAGGATTCACTGCTGTAGCAAGAGCTCCTCCAGGAACTGTCTGTATTGCACCAACAGGCACACGTCCTCTTTTATCAGGAGTACCATTTAGTCCATTACATAAATAGATTTTATCCCAACCTAATCCAGCTAATCCAGCACCTGTAGCATTAAAATTAGATAATGATCCATAATACTCAACTACAGTATAGGGAATCATCTTTGTATAATACTGACTTGATACAGGAATACTATTAATATATGCAGCAATTAGAGCATCTAAGTCTGCTAATAGAACATAGTTTGTATGTAAGTCTATTGTCAATGCTGCTAAATCAGCAACCACTAAACAAAGTTTTGTAATAACTGCCTGTAATACAGCATGTGTATCAGAAGAAGCTATCACTCCAGAAAGACATCCTACAGTATAATCACCATTTAATGTAAGTAGAGTGGCATCAATTGCATCTATTTGTGTTTGTAAATCACAAGCAGCTTTAATAAGAGCATTGAATAAGTCTACAATAGTAATATCTCCACAAGTAGGCAAATAGTTTTTAACTAAATCACATATAATAGCAGGATCAATATTAGGTTTGATTCCTGTACCATCTAATGTAGAAACTAGAAAGGTAATCAAGGATTGTTCCACTAAGGAAAGACTGTCTCCATTTTGAATTCCAAGAATGGGAACATCTATTCCTGTATATCTAACGCATTGATCAGAAACGATCTCTGCACATCCGTTAAAGCAATTTGAACAAGACATTTTATATTTATTTATAAATTAACAATTTTACTCTACTAGCAATCATACTAACTGTAAAATGACAAGCATAATCTGGATTACACCATTTATAAGTGAGAATCCTTTTATAATTTAATAAGTCAAGTATTACAGCTCCTTGAACTTGACGATTCAATGAGAATATAGTATTATTATATAAGTTATTAGCTAGCTCTAGTAACTTACAATCTATATCAGAAAGTAGTGCTGGAATACTAGCACAGCTTACGCAATCTGTAAGTTTGGGTGATAACATTTTTAATTTTTTTAGTTCCTTTAAGAAGACCATGACAATATGCACATAGTCCATCTATTAATTGACAGCCACATCCGAATGTAGCTCCACATTGTCTACACTTTGCCATTTTAATAAAAGTTTACAAGGTAATTATTACCAGAACATTGACAACCATTTCTCATAAAGTTATTTAACATTTTACTTGCTTGATTGTAAAGTTTGTTAGCTTCTGCGGTTGCACATTTATTTGCAGCAGCAATTGCTCCTTGTATGAAGAAATATATAGATGTAAGGTCAACCTTCTGTTGTGTTTTTATAGCAAGATCACATTCCATCATATCCAATCTCATAAACGCACTATCAAATCTTTCCTGAAGTTGTTCCACTCTAATAATGGTCTTATTTACATAGTTTAGATATGCAGGAGCAACTGAATAGGTCAATTGATATACACCATCAGGAAGAGGCAATAGTGGATCACCCACTGCTGTTATTCCTAAAGATGTAGAATTAAAGATGTTGAAATCGTTTATGTTAAAAGGGAGGATAACACTTCCAAAACCTGGAACTGCTATTTCTATTGAGGGAGAGCTTACAACAGGGGAAGTGGGATAAGTTGATGCATCAGCAATTCCTAATGTTAATGAATTATACGTAGGAATTACTAATATATCTAATTTTAAATCTGCCATGCTGTTTAAAATAAATATGCCAGAGGATTGAGTTTTAATCCTCTCACCTCTGGCATAGGTTATATGATATTGTTTTCCTTCTACTTATTATGGTATAAGGGTTGTAGTGGTAGTAGTGGTTGTACTAGAAGTAGTGGTAGTTGATGTAGTTGTAACACAACTATTATCACTAGCCACAGAACCCAAAGCATTTTCCAAAATTGCTTTCAAAGTTGCGGAAACTGCTTGTGGAACAGCAATGATCACTGTACTATCTTCCATGATATAATCACCCCACTGGTAGGCAGATTTGTCATACTCGTTAAACTTGATGTAGAAGGTATTGTAGGTAGTACCATCTGTTACCCAACTTTCAAAGTTTTCGTTATAACCAACCATCCTATACAGATGTTTCAGGTATCCAGCTTGATAGCTATAGAAATTCTTTTCTAATTGCTTAATCTCATCTGAAGTTCCTAAAGGATAAGAAGCCCTTTGCACAATTACTGGAGTAGCAACAATATTACAATTGTCAGCTACAATAAAATCAGCAGTGGTTGCAGGACCAGAATAAACAAATGTACGGAAGTACATCCTGTCATATTCAAAAGGAAATGCAGCAACATCACAAGGCTGACCGTACTTAGTCAAAGGTTTTGCAGAGATACGTAAAGTTGTACCACCTACATTTGTGAATGTGTAGAATGTGCTAAAACTGATGTTGTCAGGGTTGTTACCTGGAGCATGGGCACTCAGTTTTACAATAAACTGATTGATCAAAGCATTTACATCAACAGTATCACAAGGATCTGCACCACAATCACAACAAGGAGCTTGAACAGTTACACTACGAGTGAAACCATTAAAGTACAAAGTGTCAATGTAGCTAGAATGTGCACGAAGAGTAAGAGTTACAACATCACCACATTTAGCTGTCCAACCACTAACATCAGTGATTTGGGTAGCTGCTGTAGGGCAACCTTTTACTGTATACCATTCGGTAACATTTGATTTACAATTTGCACCAGCTTGACATCCAGCAATTTTGTCTGAACGTTTAGAACCTTGAAGATAGGTATTTACCCTACCTTGAGCAACGTAAAAATAAGGGAAAGAACCAGGGGTATTGGTTGCAGTATAATCGTTACCGAAAATACCAACCTGACCTGCGGTTAAATTCTGCGTAGAGCCAGAGCTAGGAAATGCTACTTGTCCTACTGGAACTACGAAGAGCGTAGTTAATGAAAAATCAGACATTGTTTATCTATTTTAATTGTTAAAAAACTTATTCGTTTGTTTGAATCCTTAATTGTGCAGACTGTACAGCAGAAGCATTCTCGGTATACATTGCTAAATTCTGAACTGTTAAATCAACTAATTCATCCTCTAGGTAATTCTTTAATTCACAATCTTGGTCTATTGAATCTGTACCATCAAACTTTACATATCCAACCTTATCTATATATTTAGGATATCTTATATAGGAAAGATAGAGAGACTTTGGTGTAAAGGTTCCATCTGTAAATATTGATATTTCATCAGATGAAATAAAGTTAAAAGTTTCTTGGTATTCAAAGGAGGGTTTATAGTGATCGTTATTTAAACAAAATTGTAAATCACCATGTTTTGCTAAATCCCTATTGATCCAAATCTTTCTATTTTTACACCTTCCCTTATCAGCAGTTATGTAACTATCTACATAGAACATGTATGCTGGTGTAATTCCCACTAATGAAGAAGTCCACTTATTAAGTTCTGGATTTGTTAATGTGAGAGGCATTGGATGATCTTCATAAGCTTCAATGAACTTCTGTAAATCCTCATATCTCTTTTTGAAAGCATCCAACCCTAGACCAGTATTTGTACTTGTGCCATCAAGTTTTTGCTTTATCAGTTTTATTTGTCCTTCATTAAGAGCTAATATCTTATCTTCTAACTGTATCTGCTGATGTTCATTACTTGATAGCTTATTTAGTTTCTGGTCTATCTTATATAATAAACTGTCTACAGGTATCATACAGAAGCTAATTTTTTAGTTTTTAATTTTTGTTCCAATGTGATGAGCTCATCTTGATGATCTTCATCAGCAAGATATTTAATTAAGTCATCTTCATCTTTTGCCACTTCAAATTCTCCTTCATATACCTTACCACTTGGTTTTAGACGATATACAGAATGGGTGACAGCTTGTTTAACTAAATCTTTAATATGGAGCAAGTTTTCCTTCATATCTGCAAATCTATTGAATACCTCTACAGGATTCAGTCCTTGATATTTGCCATTCTTGAATTCGGTTTGTTTCAGTACATTATCAACTAAATTATACACCACTGCTTCTTTAGTATTATCTGTTACAGGAAGTCCTAATAACCTAGCTACTTTTTTCTTCTTATCAGGAGTCATAGAGTCAAACTTAACAATAGACTTATTAATAAGTTGTTTCTTTTTGAACAGCACTGCATTTTCAATCTCATCATCAGCTACATAGAACTGAGTATCAGCAGGATATTCACCACGCTCCCATGCTTGATAGCTAGAAGCAATTGTTGGATGAACACGCAACCAAGAGAAAGCTAGTTCTTGAAAGGATTGGTTTAAATCATAATAATTATCACCATCCATTAGTTTAACTGGCTGAACATGCATTACATCATCAGTGGATGTAGACAATCCATAGTTCCAGAATTTAGAACGAGGACTTAAATCAATATCACCTAATGCACCCTCTAATTTAAGTTTAAGTGCTGTTACACGTTCAATCTCCATCTCTTGTTCTAAAGGATCTTGTATTCTGCGAATATATGCAGCTAGAGGATCTAGTCCTGTTCTATACTGACCATCAAGTTCCTTATATGGATATTTAAAAACTCCTGTACCAGGAATCCTTGTCATACCTTTCATTGATAATCCTCCTTGCATTGTCTGCAATTGAGAATTGTTATACTCTTTTTTTAATGTAGAGATTTTGCCTATCTTGCCCATAATGTAGTTGTTTTATTTGGTTTTAATTTGCAGAGTGTTTCCATCGAAGGAGATGCAACTGACATTTAATCAATCCATCACTCTGTGTGAGAAGACTCCCCTAGCTTTGAAGGCTAGGGGGTAATTCTTCTCGGAAGGAATATTAGAATTGTGGAATCTCTTCGATCAATACTGTACGAGACAGATCTTCGATAAATACATCACAACGGTCTTTCATCCAAATTTCATATCCAGGGAATTTGTTAGCAGAGCTCATACCTTGAGACTTAGCAAAGCCTAAGTGGTGACGAGTTCCATCAATATATCCCCAAGTCATAGAAGGAGCACCTTTCATCCTCACTTCACGAATGTTATTAACCATAGAACCATCGCTCATAGGACTAACATCAAACACCATGAATACAGGAGTAGATTTCTTGTTCTGACCAAATTCTAAGTTAGATTGTGGCAGATCAAGTTCTTTCAAGTGAATCAGTTCAACACGACCTGTCTCACGTGTAACCATTGCATCGAATGCAAAGTTGTAAGTGATGTGTTGACCTTCTCCTTGCATGTAACGATTTCCGCTATCAGCCATGAAAGTAAGACCACTGTTTAAAGCGTCATTCTTTAAAGCTTGTTGGAATACGTCAAACCCAGCTTCATTGGTATACATTTTAACCCTACGATCTTTAACATCTACCCTACGATAGAACAGATCTCCAAATACTGAACGGATTAAGTTAGCAGTGAATTCACCACGATTGTATTGTACCAAGTTACCATTGTTACGCATCCTGTGATAAACACCAGCAGATGTACGTTTCAGTTCTTGCTTAGAACCATTAGTTTTAACTGTACCTGGTTTGCTCCAGATCATACGTTTAACTTTCAGTTCAAGCATTGATTTACGCATCCAAAACTCAATGAACGGTTCCCATTTAACATCATTACGAGTTAAAGGTAATTGGTTCCTACGTTGTGGAGCATATACCAAGATATCTAAAGGTTTGCCTGAAGCATCCCTCATCATTTTATCATCAGCCCATTCGGTGATTTTGTGCTCATAACCATATGCAGAACCCAAAGATTCAAACATTGTGATTTGCTCACCCAAACGAGGAAGACCTAACAGATCCTGATCGAATTCACCGATAGCAGCATCAACCAATTCCATTTCAATACCTGTTTGTAAGAAGGTAGAAGTTACGAAATCTACAGTGGGATTATCAGTTACCAAAGTGAACAGATACAAGAAACCCATGTTCCAAGGAGCAGGATCTTTAACCACGTAGAAACGAGGACCATATTGACGAGAACCTACAGAAACAATAGCATTCTTAGAGAACTCATTAGTATCTAAAACAAGAGCAAACTCTTGTCCATCAATACCAGGTTTGTTCAAAGCAGCAGTGCTGTCTGGAATGTCAATGATCTTAGGGAATTTGTAAGGAACCTGAACTTGCCATTTCCAAGCATCACTATTATTATCAATGTAATAAGGTGTGCTCTTGTTGATCATGTCCAAGAAATCATTACTATACAAAGAACTCTGAGTGTACAGACTGATGATTTTCTTATCATAGTCAGCAGGTTCTGTGGAGTGAAAAGACTCCAAGTGATTAGAGTCGGTGAGTTTTCCTACAGCACGTTTGTCCATAGAAGCTACCCTTGCGTACGTAAAACCAGTTAATCCTGGGAGTGTTTGAATTGCCATTTTGTTATTCTTTTAAATTATTATTTAAAGTTATTGAAACCATGAAGATGCTTTTTGTGAAGAGGAAGACTTTGCACCACTTTTGGTTACTTGTCTTGCCACCTCACTAAACAGTTGATCTGATTTCTTACTGATTCCGCTTTTTTGAATTGTAGACAGGGTTGGATCTTTTTCCAAGATCTTGAGTAGAAGACCAACCTTCACCTTAAGTTCATGGTTTTCAGGTCTCTTTAACTCCAGAATAGTACGATCAAAATCGGTGATGGTTTCACCAGAAGCTGTTTTGTACTTATCTACCAGCAGGAAATCTTGTAGTTCAGATGCTAGTTTGGGGTTAATAGGAATACCATCAAACTCTTTTGCCTTCAGTTTATCTTGCAAAACTGTTTGGACATTCTGTATGTATTGTTGCTTAATAGATTGCTTTTGTTGCAATTGCTGTTCAGCTTGTTGTTCTAAATATTGTAATTTAGCTGCTTCCTTTTTAACCAATACCTTATGGTGTTTGGTTGCTACGCTTTCTAAATCACCATAGTTCTTTAGTCTTTCGACTTCACTCTCAACATCTTCTGGTTCAAAACCTTGATCTGTGAGAGCTTGTTTAATTACTGAAATTTGATTGCTTTCAGTAGAAAGATCTAATTCAGAGAACTTTATTATATTATTATATGTACCGAAATATTCTTTAGGATCAGCTCCTTTTACAAATATGGCATCAAATGCTTGTTGATAATCTTCTCCAAACTGTCCAATGAAGTTATTCACTACCTCAATAGCTCCTTTCTTCTTTTCAGCTTGAAACCTTTCAAGGAATTCTTCGGGAGTGGAGATGGGTACATCTTCTTCTCCATCCTCTTTAGAAAATACACCTAGTTTAAATAGGTCATTAGAGAGAGCAGTAAATCTACTAACTTCTTCTGTTTCAACCTCTTCTGTTTCTTCAGAAGCTTTTACAGTCTTCTTAGGAGCAGTCTCTTCTTCTTCACCATCTTCTTCCTTACCATCTTCTAAGAAATCTGTTAATGATGTATCTGGTGCTTCTTCCTTAGGAATTTTACCATCAGCCATAGTTTCTCCTACAGTTTTAGCAGCAGGTTGTTTCTTAGCAGGAGGAGGATCGGTCTCAGGTTTAATCACTTCAATATCGTCAGGACCTGAAGTAGAGGTTTCTGGAGCTAAAAGATCATTAAGAAGTTCAGCGTTTCCCATTCCCATTTCCATAGTATTCTCAATACTAAAGTTTCCCATTGAAGGGGTATCAAAATTTTCAGCCATAATGTAGTTATATTTATTTGGTTTTCAATGTAAAAGTATATTATATTATATTCATAACAAAGAGATGTAATACTATATACATGATTTTTCTGAATAATATAGCATTAATGTTTTTTACTCTAATTAATTTCGTTTATTCTTTGAACACTGTGTACACTTTAGTAGTGACAATTCTACCAAAATACACCTTATAGATATTGATTCCCATATCATCACATTCCTTTTTCAAGGCATTCTTGATAGCAGTGAGAGTAGACTTTTTCTTAATTGCCTCCCATTCACAATCACTTAAATAGTCTGCTATGATTCCACGTGAAACATCATGTAGGTTACTAGCAGCTTCATTCATATCAACTAGATATTTCTTACCATCCATTATATCAAACTTAACAATAGGCTCAACGCTAACTTGCTTATTATCAATTGTTGTAATATCAATAGGAGAAACATGGAAGGTGTCCACTGTACAAATAGTAGTGTGCACCTCGTCTATAAAAGGAAATTTCCAATTTAATCCCACCTTTAAGTTTCTCCTATAATGTCCCATTCTTAATAGAACACCCACCTCATAACACCTAAGAATAATAAATGGAGAGAGATAGTCTCTCCATAAATTACCTATCCACTCAAATAGTCTAATTAAACTTTCCATATAGAATTATTTAGATTTTTTAGCTCTTCCTTTCGCATTCTCTTTCGCAACAGCTAAATCGTTTGCTTGGTTTTCTCTAGCCACTTGAAGCTTCTCTCTTTCTATTGCCATCTTATCAGATGCTTGTTTATTCTTTGACTGTATGTCAGCAAGTTTTAATTCATAATCCTTGGCAGCTTTAGTTTGTTCATGAGATAACTTGCTGATTTCCAATGCATCAGGTACAGTATTCTGATTAACATCTGGGAGAGGACCTTTAGATTCTGCTGCAATTATAGCAATCTCTTTCTTATTAATCCTATCCAAATCTTTTTGATAATCATCATGAGCCAATTGTTGTTCGTGTTGTACTTGAGCTTGTTGCATTTGCTCTTGAGCTTGTTGTTCTTGAGCTTGCTGTTGTTGCTCTTGCATCTTCTGTTGTCTTTCCTGCATATCATCTTGTTTCTCTTTCAACACCTTAAACACCTTCTTCATTGATCTCATAGACTTATTACTATATAATTCAATAACATCGTACAATGAACCACCGTTCTGCATAAGAGGTTGTGCAAGTTGACGAATCTCATTAAACATTTGAGTATCTTCAGGTCTATTGGTGAGAAACACTTTTAAGTCCCTGAACTTTAAATCATCACCATTGATTTGAACAAAGGCTGCTTCTCCTTCAGATGTAATGTAGGAAATGGTTGATTGAGGTTTGTTGCTTTCAATATATAAGGCTGCATCAATGATTGCTTGATAGAGTTGTCCCATTACATATTCATGTGCTACAAATAAAGGTTCTGTTTGAGAATAGGATTGTTGAATAGCTGTATTAGTACCTGTAGCTGTTTCACTAGCAGACACTGATCCCAATCTTTGCCTAGACATACCTATTAGTTCCCAACACTCGTTCTTTAATTGTATAGCAAGTTGATAACGAGATTGTATTTCTTGTGTACGTGTAAGGTCAATGTCTCTAAACTGATTAAATGAACTAGGACTTTTTAGATTCTCTGGAGAGTCATCTATAAACATCACCCCTCTATTACGAGCTTCCATTTCCCAAACATCCAGAGCATCTTGTGCATCTCCATCTTTAGGAATAGGTATATGTCTAATAGATGTTAAATATACCTTACCCACTTCTTTCTCAAGGAGTTTGTAAAGCTGATTCATACATACATTATATAATACCTGAAAAGGCTTCATTAAATCTACAAGACTCTTAGCCTCTGTATTCTTCACCTCATGAGTGAGTCCTATAATAGGACAATAGTTCAGGAGGTTGTAAGGTTTAATATGATAGATATCTGGTCCAATCTTAGTTCCTTGATACCATTGATTAATCCATCCCCATTCTATAGACTGTTGTGTAGGAATTGTTCCTGACTTATATCCTTCATCTACAAGAAGAGATTGTTCATTACCCATCTCATCTAGATATATGAGTTTACCAATTTTCTTCTTAGATATCCAATACCCTCTCACCACTACATATTTATATCCAAAGGAAGATACATTAGATGTAAGACCAAGGAAATCCTTAAGTCCATCGTTATTCTCCTTCATCTCAGATTCAATAATCATTCTAGTCTGAAGGACTAAAGGATCATATGTATCATATTGTACTGAATCAATACCTGGAGTTGCATTAGGATTTCCAAGATTGGATTCTCTTACATTAATCAATCCATAATCCTGGAGAGAAGATCTTAAATGGTCTATCTCATCCTTTGTTAAATCAGGGAAGGTTTCAATAATCTCAGAGAGTTCCATCACCTGAACTGTTCCTGCAGCATATGCTCCTTGAGCCCTACCTGTAGGATCAGATATATATTTTCTATCTGGAGTTGTAAGGAACCAAGTGTTTTTTGGATTAGCCACCTCTACATTGAATCCAAGTTTAGAGTTGTCCTCATATATATGATAGAATTCTCTAGCAGTGATTAACACATCACGAAAGGCATCTTCACTCTTTTCCTTCAAATTAAACTCAGCCTTTTGACATGTTAGAATATGGTTAGCCCATTTTTCAGCAGCAGAGGTGTAGTCTTCAATCTCATCTTGTACATCCTGCATTGTAAGCTGTTGTACTTGTTCATCACTTAATTCTTCTCCTTGTATAGCAGCCTTTTCCAGAATTTTTTTCTTAGCTGTTTCCATTACATATTTCTGAAGAATCTCTGTCTTAAATTGTAACTCGTCAGACTTACTATCATCATCAAATGCCTTAACCCTAAAGGTATCAGGACGCTTGCTGATTTCACCAATCAGTTCATTAATAGGTGTTGTAATAATAGAATAGTGTTTTACGTATGCAGGAAGCTGTAAGTCAGCAGTTAACATATCTGTAAAACTTTTAACTTGAGGTTCCTGATAGAAGTCTTCCATTCTAAGAATACCTTTTACCAAATCATAGTTCTTTACAAATGTATCTCTATTCTTTACATATTCAGCATAAGCTTTATTTGCAAAATAGTCCATTGTATTCTTAACCCAACTTTCGTCTTGCTTTTCCTTATCAGTTTTAAACTGGTCAGGGAATATATTCAAATACGCATAGCGTATTGTAGCATCTTTTGTATATCTTATAATTGCCATTATGTAAACAATTTTCTTTTTTTAGTATTAAATAATCCTCTAGAGTCAGTGAATAATTGATTCTTTTGTTTCTTTGCAAACATTGACTTTACTCTTTCATCACCTGATCCACCAACTCTTCCCATTATAGGATCCATCTTAAGTGCTTGAGCAATAGCTAGTTCTGCTGCTACAATACGGTCAAAGTTACCTTGGTCATTGTATTGTATTAGTTCTTCAAGGAGTAAAGGATCAAACATCTTACTTACACCTGTAACCTCTTTTATTATTTTACCATCATCGTCTTTCTCTGTATATATAATTTCATCCATATACTTCTTCAAGCAATTGTGAAGATAGTCGATTATTTTCTGAGAACTCCTATGTACACCATATTCACGTTTAACAGTGGTGTTAGGTACAATCTCCATAAGCCATTGAGGTTGCTTCTCTAAATAATGAGCATCCCCTTTGGCTTTCATATATTCAATAAATGATATATCATCATTCTCACATAACGTTCTGGCGTTATAATATTTAATAAGTAGACGAGCTTGTTCTTCCCATGTTTCTTTTTTATCAGGACGAGCTACATACGAAGCTACGAACATATCCTGATATTTCTCACCTGTAATATCATGCATTCTTTTATACACATATACAGCTCCTAGAGAAGAACTATATGCTGCCTTTCCTTGTCTATAAGGATCCACTCCAGCTACATATAATCCATATGTAGGATTCTCTATAGGGAATTCATATATAACAACAGGGGCATCCTTTAGATCACTATTCTTTAGAGGGAAGTTTGTAATGGGTTGTTTATCTGTAAACTCATGTCCAATCTTTCCTTCATCATTAAATAATATTACAGGAATACCAGTTCTTTCTTGGTTTAATAGTCTGGTCTTCTGACGTTTAGCAGACTCAATATCAAATATATTTGTATCCTCATTAAGGAATATATCATCCACTTCCTGAGGATAATACATCTTCTCCTTTAAATAGGCAATTCTATCTCCTGCTTTCTTTAATCTTTCTAAATTGTCATTTGTAATCTTCATTGCTTTCTCCTCATTAGACACTAACATCTTTACATTATGCAGATCACTTGTTAGAGGTTCATTTAAGAAAGCTCCTAATGTACTTTCCTCTTTAGCCTCCATGCGATATTTATTCGAAATAAATAAGCCATGAATACGTTTATCATCTTTCTCATTATTATATGTAAGGAAGTTGAAATTATCTACGTCAAACATCAAGGACTTAGCATCCATAAATTTCTTCATATCACCTCCAGTACCTGTAAGGATAGGAGAACAACCCCATCCATATGGTGTTGTAAAACCTGGAACAGAGGCTTGAAAACCTCTAAGGAAACTTCCTTTACCAATCTCATCTATAATTAATTTACGTGGTTTTGTACCAGCAATAGCTTCTTCGTTATTACCTTCATCTAAGTTCCTAATAAGGATCTGAGAGAATGGAATACGTTCTCCTGCTTTTGTTTTAACTCCAAGGGTTACTTGGTTCTTCCAATTATCCTCAATCCTTTGCCACCTCCAATATTCAGGAACAAAGTTAAGTCCCTTATCAAGCTTATCTGTAATCAGTTTTATATCTGGAGCATTTAGTCCAGCAATAATGTTCTGAGAGTTCTCATCAAATGTAGCTCCCCATCCTATATAAGAAGCTTCAATAACACTCTTAGCAAACCTTCGTATACCTAATATTACAAGTCCTTTTTTATCCTGTTGAGCTCTGTCTATTTCATTAGTTACAATCCACTCATTATCACGAAGCAAAGGATTGGCATATTTCTGTGCAATCCTTCCTCTCTCATCAATCACATCCACCTCTGTATGCCAGATGTTTAAATGCCAATAGAGAAAGGGGTTAATATAAACCCCATTCATCATAGCTCCATTTAAACATAGCTCCTTATGAAAATCAAAGAATGATTTATATTCAGAGGACTCCTTATCAGGAATCCTACCCTGATTCATAAACCAGTCTTTATAATCTATACTCTGTAGTTCGTTCATTATTTTCTGTTCTTGATGAAGTCTTCTGCCATTCCTGACAGTCCTCCATTACCTCTCACCTCAATCTTCGATTCCTCTATCCTTCTAAGTTTATCCACCACCTCTAATAGGGCAAGATAGTTCTTCATTGTTTCCTGTACAAACTTGCCTTGTGCCTCAATACTAGCTATCACCATAGGAAGCATTCCTCCTTTTGATGTAGGCTTCCATTCAATCCTATCCTTAAGCTCATGAAGCTGATTAGCTGTCACATATGCTCTCCAGGATGTTAATTGTTCTTCAGCCCAATCGAGTTCTGTATTAATATATGTAGCTTTCTTTATTGCTGCCATGATGACTTGTATTTTTTAAAAGCTTCATCCATCTTATACTTAAGTTCTGTAATATAACTTATACTCTCTCTAATTTTAGATGCATGAGCTTCTATAGTATCTTCAATATTTCCTATCTCTCTTATACAATCTCTCTTCACTCTGAGATATTCATCATAAGAGTATTCCTTTTCTCCAATAAACTCCTGTATAATATCACAACTATTATCTGGATTACAAGGTGGTATGTCATTAGGATCAGTTTCAAAAACTATACCTCCAATAATTTCTACTTTTTTAATAGTCCCCATCTTCTTCTTCTTTTAAAATATTATCTAAATCCATCCCTTCCCTAATGATGTTTTCCAATTCAGAATCATCTGTATGAGGAATATCCATGTCAAGCTTTGCTTTATATTTCTCTAAGGCAAAGGCTAATTCCTTATCTGTAATCCCCCATATGTTTCCATATTCATCCAATATTGTAGATAGATGTCTACCCATATTATATGTAGGATAGCATATATGTAGTTCTTGTAGGAGGTGAAGAATCTTATTGTAGTTGTTTGGTTGTCTGCTCATGTGTATTAAATTATTAAGCCAGAGCCTTGTGCCTTAAGCTTTGCTAGATTAGGTGTTATTACATTCTTTAATAATTCTGCAATCTGTTCATTGGCAGCTAGTAATACATCTTCATTTACATTTGGTGTAGCACATAATGCAGCCAGTTTCTCAATTACAATCCAGGCTTCTACTGATGGGTTCATATAAATTGGTTTAAGTTTTCGTCTGATAGATCTGCAGGAGGATCTTGTTTATCTTCCTCTTTTGCCAGATAGTCTTTTGAATATGTAATAGTTAATGTATCTTGTTCCACATTATTCACTCCTAATATGTCAATATAATCCACACCTTTATTATATATGGCATGGAGCATATCTAGAAGATTGTGTAAAGGAATCTTCATAAGTCGTACATCATAATTATTATCGTTCTCCATTTGTTAATTGTTGTTCTTGTTCTTGTGTCAATTGAGCTTCCCATTTCTTTAAGGGACATTCACACGATAGACATTTTGTTTTAGCTGCCAAGGTACATCCACATTCTACACAATGAATGTCTGGTCTAATTGTTTCATATCCTTTCTTCTTTGCATTAGCTGAATACCTCGGACAAGTTAAACATATGTTAATACGTTCTTGAGCTGTCTTTTCAATCAGCTCCTTCAGATGAGCTGGGGGAATCAAGTTGTTCCTCCATCCCTCGTATATCTGTTTGAAATTCATCTAATTTTGGTTTTAATGTTTCTATACATAAAAGGATGTTATTTAGTTTCACCTGTGTCGAATGTTGCTTCTGTTCTGTAAGGTCGGGTCTTAGAAGAATGTTTTCAAAAACCCTCTTCTGTGATAGCATCTTATCCATCTTCTTATGTGCCTTCTTTATATTAAAAAGGAATTTCCCAAACCCTGCCACCTCAACACTCATATTTGTTCTTAACGCTTCATTAGCAGAACTGAACTGATGCATTATAACAGCATCTAACATCTTCTCTCCCACCATCATTTTGACAGCCATCTTTCTAATAATATAATCCTTAACTGAAAGGCTTATTGGCTTATCCATGTATCAACTTAATTTCTAATGTGACATCCTTGTTGAAATCCAGAATAATAAGACTGTTCACCTTCACCTTTGTACCATCCTTCACTAACACATTGATCTTCTTCAACTTAGAAATGATATTGTTAATTGTTGGAGAGGAGGTGTTATACTTCTTACAAAACTCTTCCCTTATATTAGCATAAGAAATATTCCCTTTAATCGCTGTAAAAGCTACAAGCTGAATCTCCCTCTGTGTCAATTTCAAATTATTAATAGACGAGAGAACAGAATAATACTTCTCACCTATAGCGTATTCATCACCCAATTGCTGTTTAAGGGTCTGTACAATAACTGTTTTAGAAGACATTTCCATATTTAATTTTAACAAAGATAAGACATCTTTTTACATTAACAAATACAAATATTTAAATTATTGCTATATTATGCATTAAATTTCCTTTTCAATACCCACATAACATTTATATAGAGGAACATTTAAAAGCTTATATATCCTTCCCCACCCATCCTACCCCAAAGATATACCCCTTTTATAATACCATCCAAATTTATTTTCCTATAGATGTAGAATAAAACGGGCTAACATAATGTATGTCTTTCATTATCAACCCCTTACATTTAAAATTTTTTTTTAAATACCCCCCATCATTCTATCTATGGGAGAGGAGGTTACTCCATCCCAAGACCCCTCGTAGAGTTTAGACAGTTGGGGCTATTCCCACCTGTTATTAATCATCATTCGTGTTTTCAGGCACGTTAAATACTGTAATCAAATCATATGGCACAGCCAATTAAATTAACAGACACCCTTGTAGACGAAATTAGTATTATTGATACTAATAATAAATACAAGGCTACTACACAGAAAGGTAAAGACGGTAAAACCTTCTCACGTTTTAAGTATGACGGCAAAGTGTTTGCGGTTGATAATGATAGTCCATTTGTGGCTGCATTCAACAACGGTAATGTTGATAGCGTTAAACTTACACAAGGTTCACGTGAGGTTATCACAGTTGACAGTAATGGCGAAGAGACCACTGCAACAGTTGACACATTAGCGTTTGATAGCTTCGTTAGCTTCCAACAAACAGAACGTAGAGCAGAACACAAAGCAAAGATTAAGCGTTACGAACATCTTGCTACAGCACCTGTTACAGACAGCCTGTTAAACGAACTGTTAGCACCATAATCAATCAAAGAGTACACATCGTTTCATTACGGTGTGTGCTCTTTTATTATATATATATGGGTGGGTAATATTGTTACATTAGGGTGGGAAATGGGAATTGTTGTATGTGGCATAGACGCAGATATTGGTGTTAATAGATTGATAATGTGTCAGTTATGCAAAATGAGAAATAATTTAAACCCGGGAATTTAAAAGTTTATACGTTAGTAGTATATAATATATATGTAATGTGTAAGGGTGTATAAACATATATGAATTATTTATATATTAATGAGAGAAATCCTTCATAACTCATTGATTATCAAATAGATCTGAGTGATTGAATGAGGTGGTGTGAACACCCTTTGGACATACGAGCAATAATTAACAACATTCAAAATATGCTGTATAACACACATACATATAGCATTAAAGAGGTATTGTCTCCTTTATAACAGACAAAGATATATTATGAGCAGCACAACATTTAGAATCATTTTCAATGCTAATCAAATAGATTCATCCATCTATCCAGAAGCATCTATGTATAGTAAAGATAGTATTGTAGTGGATGCAGATAATAAATATGTTATTCCTAGTGGTAAAGAAGAGATTAAGTTGTATGTTGATGGAGATTATAAAGTTTATAGAAATGTTTTGGCTATCACTCCTTATTATTACAATGAAGGATAATTTATGTAAAGGGCTTTAACAAGCTCTCTTCTGTTTCAGCTATAGAGGCTGACATTCAATTCATGATTGATAATAGAAGCTCACAATTAAAACTAATCGTTATGAACGCAAAAGAAGAATTCTTAAAAAGGATTATTGGATTTAAGGTAATTTGTGCTACAATTGCTTGTGGAGATTCTTGGGATGATAATAAATCCACCTTTAATTTAAAACCTAAATATACAGAAGATGAATATCAAAAGTTTATTAACAGCTTAGATTTCAATTATGATGCTGGATATGGTGGTCAAAATCTATTTGGTATTATTTGGTGTGAAGATGGTGTATGGATGGAAAGAGGAGAATATGATGGTAGTGAGTGGTGGGATGTTTATTCTTATCCTGCAATACCAGCATTAGAACAATGGTGTGTTGATGTAGAATATGCAGAAGATAGACAATATAATAAATAAAAATTTCCCCTTAAATGTTGCTAGACATATAACTAGATGAATTATTTTATGAGCACAAAATTAATATTGCCCATTACACACAAAGAAAGATTTGATCTTAGTAGAGGACCTGATGG
>Ga0194055_10000141_pt1 | contig 53832 bp, 52 predicted proteins | sample SepL449m_MetaG_FD_155482 | JGI IMG/M metagenome (GOLD analysis project Ga0194055, IMG submission 155482) | Anoxic zone freshwater microbial communities from boreal shield lake in IISD Experimental Lakes Area, Ontario, Canada - Sep2016-L442-9m | ecosystem: Environmental > Aquatic > Freshwater >... | reverse complement strand
ATAACGCCCAACAGTTAGTTGAGGCGTTGACTGCTATTTCAGATAAACCTACTATGCAAAACTTTTTACGTGATGTAATGACTGAAAAGGAAATTACAGAGATCAGCGCGAGATTTGAAGCCGCACGTATGCTCACAGAAGGTAAAAAATATACTGAAATTGTTGCTGCAACTAAGCTAAGTAGCCGTACTGTTGCTCGCATTAGCGAATGGCTACAAAATGGCTGCGACGGTTACCGGGCCGCATTAAACACCGTTAGCCATCACCACTCACATATTCTGCCAGCCCGTGCTGATTAATAAGTCACTTTAGATAAACAATAGACGCCAGCACGAAGCTGGCGTTTTTGTTATTTGAAGTAATTAAAGAATTAAGGAATAGAACTATGAGAATTGAAAATACTGAGGCACTACAGCTAGTGCCGGTTACTAATATGGCCGAATTAAGCCAGGTTCAAACTACCAGCGCAGTAAACACTTACCAGAGAGCTTTTGGAAACCCTCCTTACGAGGAGGCATTCACAGATGAAGAGGCACTTGGTGCGTTGCAGTTCATCTTGGATCAGGGCGGTGATCTGATGGTCGGCCAAGCCGACAATGAAGTAATTGCGTTAGCCGGAGGTTACATGAAAGCCGGTGACGTTTACTACATTGAAGAGCTTGCGGTTGACCCTACAAAACAAGGGCGAGGTATTGGACGAGAAGCGTTAAGAGCCTTGATAGGTAAAGCGTTAGATCGCGAACCTACGGCATTGGAAATACGAACAACAACACGTAATGACAAAGCTATTGGGCTTTACAGCTCGGAAGGCTTTGTCAGCCAGGCCATCACGGAAGTTGTCTCACAGACAAGGCAGGACGGAAAACTTGGACTCGACGAACGAGTCTATCTAGTAAAGAACATCGAGGAGGAAACTATGGAAAAACCCAACACGTTAAAACGCGCAGCTATCGTGTACCCATCCGGCAATACTACTGCGGTGGTATTTGACCAGATGTTGGACACAGACAGAGAGGAATTAAATTCTCGCGTCATGTCGGCTTGGAAAGTTAAAGGAGCTAGTCAACCAGAAGTCGAACAGTGCTGCTTCGTTACACTACCTAAAAATAAAGAAGCAGTCGCGCGGGTAGAAATGTTTGGTGGTGAGTTCTGTGGCAATGCAACGCGCAGCGTCATTCAGCTAATTACTGAGGGCAAAGACTACCAAGGCATGATCGAGGTATCGGGTGTAGACAGACCGCTGAACTTTAATGTTAGTAATGGCGTCGTTGCAGTCGAAATGCCTCTACCGCAAGATGGCAATCTTGCAACCCAAGTAGCCGAGGGAACGCTTGTCCAATTGGATGGTATCGCTCAACTAGTAGTTACAGATGCCACGATTCAACAGAGTCGTACTCCTCGCGAGCTTCTAAACGATTTGCTAGAGCAAAATAGTTACGACCTAGCCGAGCAGCCAGCGGTCGGAGTTACTTACTACGACAGAGACACCAAAAATGCTGAATTTGGCGTCTGGGTCAAAGAGGTAAATACTGTCTTTGACGAGACAGCGTGTGGCAGTGGCACCTGCGCTATAGGAGTGGCTTCAGCATTAGACACAAAACAAAACCAAAAGATTGAGGTCGTTCAGCCGTCAGGCGAAAGTATTACAACCGAAGCTGCATTCGATAATGAATCTGGTAAGGTTGTTGCGTCTAATATTGCTGGTAAGGTATCCGTCTTGTATGACGGGGAGCTTAGTTTGTCATGAACAAGCGGGCAGCCTACAAAGCTCTAGAAGCTAAAATGATTGGGTACGCTGACTTGGTTGGCGTACCCGTTCAGCCCATTCAAGAAAAGCTAGTTCCCATAATGGCGAATAGCTCTTTGACAGCAAAACCAATCAATAACGACATGCAGGTTTACACTGGTGAACTAATCTATGTACGAGAAGGTGTGCTCGATAGGCTTACCCAAGCCGCAGAGCTTCTTGCGAAGAACCGGCCGGGGCTTCAATTGCAGGTAGTTTATGGCTATAGAGCGCTCAGCGTACAGCAGAGATTGTTCCAGGAATATAAACAACAGCTTGAATCCAAGTATGCAGGTGATGCATTACTTGAAGCTACGCACCGATTAATAGCAGTTCCAGAAATAGCGGGTCACCCGACAGGTGGTGCGGTTGACATACGAATAGTCGAAAATGATGAACCTATAGATATGGGCACTAGTATTTGGGAATTTGTTAACGACTCATTTACGTTCTCCCCGTTTATCAGTAAAGCGGCACAGGATAATAGGCAGCTGCTTCGCAAGGTCATGATGGAAGTTGGGTTTGCTCCCTTTGACGGCGAATGGTGGCACTTTTCCTATGGAGATAAAGAGTGGGCTAAATACTACCAAAAACCATATGCACTTTACGAGCAGACTGAATTTAATATAATTTCAAAAAATGAAAAAAAATTTGGGCAGGAAGTATAAGGCAGTAGGCGGGGGCGATGGATGACCCACCCCCCCTATGCCTTTGTTCTAACCTATGCCCACCTAGGCATGGCTTGGCGACCACCGGAGCACGAACTATATAGGAACGCCCTAGTGGACATTGAACATACTTAAGTATGCCAAGTAATATTACCCCTGTTAATTTTGTTGATTTAATCTGTACTAAACGGTAGAATAGCCTAGTAGCACGGTTCTGACTTCGTTCATAACGGTGCACCACATCGACAAAAAACAGGTTATTATGATAGCCTAACCATATGATTAATAAATACTTCGACTGGGTAGCTCGAACAGCCTACTCAATAGACAAAAGACTTGGTCAGCTAAATGGTGCAAGTACTTATAATATTGACAGATTTAGCGAAATTGAAGAGAAAACCCGAGAAGGGCAAGCGTTCGGAACAGGGGGAATGATAGCGACCCTTTTAGTATTAACCCCTTTTCTTTTGATAGGCTTGGTTGCATGGTTTTTGCCAATTTCTGATAATGCAAAGCTATTAGCAATAGCATTAGATGGGTTGGCCATGCTTATTGTTTGTATAGTTTTTATTGTTAAGCTATATAAAGATCAAAAAACCGGTTCAGTTTGGCTAGGTAGTAAGGTGCAGCAAATGGACCCTAAAAACCAATTCACGCCCGACTCCTCAAATAGCGCAAATCCTCCTAAGTATAATGATGGGCCCGACAAAGAAAATTAGCCTAACCAAACAAACATTCTGAAAAAACAAGAAAGATTAGCGACATTATCTTTGACATTTTATTCCAGTTGTGCTATTATATAAAAATGTCAGAAATAATAAAAAATGGAACAAATAATGAATCGATTAGTCCAGCAGACCAGGAATCCTTCGATCTTTTGATTCAAGATCTTGATGAATTCGTTGCTAGTGGATATGAAGAAAGTCCTGGCAATAAAAAAAGTAAAACAACTCATCAAATAGGCAGTACTGCTATGGGAATGGGTTTTGAGGGTGAGCATGAAGCCTTTGAAACCACAGAGTGGAGATCTCCAAAACCCTTTAAAGAAAATAAAGTTTCTGTTTCAAGACATAGGCAACATGAAGATAATGATGAATCCAACCCCAGGATAAGTACTGGACATAGGCATGATATTGAATTAGATTCAGATATTGATCGTTTGATTCAAGAGCTTGATGTCTTAGATGATGAAGATATGCGATTCCCAGAGATTCAAGAAGATGAAGATATGCTAAACCCAAAGCGTCTAGATGTTGAAATTGGTGAACCCGGAGATTGGGACCCTCATTAAAAAACAATTATAAGAATAGGTAAAGTTTAGTTAATTATAATAATCTAATATAAAGTAAATTAGTAAAGTTATTAAGTTAGAGGTCTATTTTGAATTCTTTTCTAACCATAAATCATTTGGGCTTTATTGGTGTTTAGTGGTTAATAGGTGAGTGGCTAATTAGAATATTAGCTCTTTATTTTGTACCCAGAAACAGAAAGCCATCATCAGCCATGGCTTCTATTAATTTTCTTCTTTCCTGAAATAGGAATTATTTTTTACCTAATTATTGGTAATCCAAAATTACCAAAATCTAGGAGAAACGTCCAAAAAACTTTAAACCAGGTCATAGCCAGAACCATCGAAGAATTAAAAAGACTTTAGGCAAATAAAACAAGAAAGATTAGCGACATTATCTTTGACATTTTATTCCAGTTGTGCTATTATATTGATTAATGTCAGAAAAAATAAAAAATAAAAATAACCCCAGCAATCAAGAAAATATGGATTGGCTAATAAGTGAGCTTGATGACTTTGCAGCTTCCCCTGATAGCTTCAACGAGGAAGGTAATAGAACATCAAACACCCAAGCTCAAAGATTAGGCAATATTGCTCTCAATCAGTTGCTTGAGTCTACAGAATGGCGAGCTTCAGGGCCAGTCCATGATGAATCTTTGCCTTTTAGGAATAGTCTTCAAGATGATGATTTACCTGTTATCCATGACTATGATTTAGGTGATAAAAAATTCAGTGAAAAATTAGAAGACAAACCTATAATAGGCACACAAGTTGATTCCCTCAAGCCTTCTGAGAAAAATAAACTAGAAATCAATGATTTTATAGTAGATCAACAACAAGCAGAAACTAAAGGAAATGAATCTGGAGAATGGCATGCTTTTTAAAGCCTCATCCTAAATACAAAAATATGAGTGAAAAATTTACAAGCCAAACATATTTAGAAAGCAACCCTGAAGCGTTAACTGGTGATTCCTGGGGCGGCGTAACAGACCCCTTAAATCATGATTCTAGTTCATTCAGATATTTAATACATTTAGATAGCGGTAGAGTTATTGAAAACACAGAAGGTCGTAGCGACGATGATTGGGAATTCTTAGTTGAAAATCCAAATGAACTAAAAAATCTAGAAATGTTATCTAGTAGTCTTGTAGATCAAGACCATCGCTTGTTATATCAGGGCACGATGTCAACTCATGGCTTTATATTCGAAGTTCCACAACAAGACGTTTTGGCAACTAATCCAATGGATATGTTCAGCAGTGATAAAGATATTGAACATATTAAAAGCACATCGGTTGTTACAGATGGTGACAGCTTATTAGAATCGACAAAGAAGAATGATTGGAATGAAGTTTTGGTTTCGCCTAAGAACATAGTCATAAAAGCACTTTTCTGGGTAGAGCCAAAGCATGAAGGGGACTTTACTTATTCAAAAGAACAAGTTAAAGAAATAGCCAAGAGAGCTGGATTGCCATTTTTAGAGTTAGATTTAGACAAGCACTAGATTTTATTAAAATGAATAGGTGCTATTATAAGCTCATGCTTGAAGATGAAATTAAAAAAACGGTCCAAGGCGGATACAGTGAGCTAATGCTTCAACCATGCTACCTTGTGGGCACTGGCATAATATTTCTTGCGACACCCTTTTTGGGACTTTTCATTAGTGCGGTTATTGTAATTTGCCTGGGCTTATACATTGCTCGAAAAATAGCTAAAAGGCAAAATGCATACTTTGGGTTATTGCTAGATATTTCTAGGGGAAAATTGGGTCTATACATAAATATCTTTGACCTTATTGATTTACTCCGAAACCATAAGCGAAATATTAGTTCAGAAATTTTAGCCAAAAACCTAAATCTTTCACATAAATCAGCTACTATTTTGACTGAAGAATTAATTTTAGCCGGCTTGGCTAGTAAAAAGAAAGATAAGTTAGCCCTAAAAGCTAAGGCTAAGCCCAGTGGATTTATCCAGATTAATCATCCAGCCAAAGCTTCGCTGTAACATCCATAACCTCTCTAGGGCTAGTAAATAATCCGAAATATGAAATTGACTTTTCAACATGCTTATGTTACAATATAGCCATGTCAAAATCCCCTGAAACGGTAAAACTTTATAGGGTTGAAAATCCAAACATTGAAAGACCTTCAGATGGCGCAACATCTCATCCAGATTTAATTGGACAGTGGTTTACTCCTAGTCTTGATGCAGCTAACAATTATTTGAGGAAATCTACTCAAACATTCGGCAAAGAGGCGCGCGTAGTAGATGGGGCACGTCTAGTTGTAGCAAATGTACCAAAAAGCGATTTAGAAGGCTTACACGCATCGAAAAACCCCATAGCAGCGAATATGGACATCGAGGGAGATAACTATATCGTACCGAGAGATGCTGAAATAGAAATTCAGGAAATTCCACTAGATGAAACAATTGGTGAGCTTAGGGGAAAGCTTGGTAATTATAATAACCTTACTGAAGCTGAAGCTAGAGTTGCTGCCCTTGTTTCATCAATTGGCGAAACAGCTATCAAAAGCTAATCAATTTGGGCCTATAAGCAGAATTGCCGAATTACTATCCGACACATCTTTCCAGCCTTTTTTTAATAAATCATCATTTAGTCTTTTATAATTTGAGTTTTTGCTACTATCAAGTACACATTGAATATTATATTTTTTGAAGATTTTATTTTGGCTAGAGACATTATTAACAACTGATGCGTATGCGTCTAAGTACTTAGCTCCGTCCTGGCCCCTCCAGCTAGGCATCCGACCATCAATAAACACTGGAATATTAGGCAGCTTCCAAATAATGTAGCCGCCATAATCATAGGAATTGAATAGATTACCCTTACAACCATTTTTATTTAGATACTTGACCTGATCTACTGGATATATTGCAAACTTAGATTGAATAGGGAAAAATCCATCTTTAATAATAAACCCGACTAAAATTAATATGCCCAACGCAAAAACTGCTAAAATTTTTTTGCCGCCCGGGCTTATTTTTTTTGGGAGCGAATGGTAAATTCTTTCCGCGCTGTCGTTAACCCTGTTTATTGAGACAATTACAAATAGCGGCCAATTCCTAGCGCTTGATACTGCAGTTAAGCCAATTAATATATCGAAAGAGAAATAATTTTTTATTTTCCTATTGAAGAACATCCAGAAACCAGTCATCCAAAAAAATAAATAAAGAGTTACTGAAAGAGGAACATAAAATGATCGCCATTCATCAATTTGATGGTGAAGGGAACTATCAAAAACTGTTCTAGCTATTTCCTGATATAAATTGGGCCCATAGGGATTCACAAATGTAAGCAGAACCGATAAAAATAAAGTCCTAACCCAATAAATATTCCTCTCTGTGACTACAAGATAACCCAAATAGGCAAGGCCAATAATAAAACCTCCGTGAATATTTGCCCAGAGTAAAAATAAAAGCGGTATAGCCATGTGCAGGTATTTATTCTTACTAACAGACATACGCATCAGTAGTGGCAAAAATAAGATGGTCCAGGTAACTGGTCTTATTCCAGCGAATGGCAAGACCGCTAAGGTGCCTACTAATAGTACCGCAAGGTTTTTTGTCTTATTGTTGACGAATAAGGCCGAGCTCCACAAGACAGCAAAAAGAACAGAAAGCGCAAAATAATTACCATATTTATAGATAATTGAAACAATTATGTCATTCAGCCATTCATGATCAATCCATGAGAAGTTTTTAGCAGTATATGTAAAGATGTCATGAGAGGGAATACCATTTGAGCGTATATAATTGCCGGCGCTCAAATGCCATCCAAAATCAGGGTCAAGCGTTTTTAAACATACCAGAAAAAAAATAGAGAAAACAATTCCGTACTTAATCCAGGAAAAGGCCTTAGGGTGGATTTTTCTAAATTTATTTATATTAAATAGCAGTATTTTAATAGATCGCATACACTTACAGATTCTCCAGTCTAGAGTATAGCTGAATTCAACAAGCTGATTAAAGCAAATATTGGTTCTCTTGTTGTAATCTGATTTAGAATATAAACTAGCTAATATATATTAATAGCATTGAGAGGTTATATTGAACTCCATTTTATCTTTGAGTAATCTTGAATTCCTGGGCTCATGGTGGCTACTGGGAGAGTGGGTAATAAGGCTTATTTCGCTCTATATTGTTCCCAAAAATCGGAAACCATCATCTGGAATGGCCTGGTTGCTTTTAATTTTCTTTTTTCCTTCGTTTGGGATGATTATTTTTCTTATACTTGGAAACCCTAAGCTTCCGAAGGCTCGCAGAAATGCTCAAAAAACGCTTAATGACTTAATTTCTCAAACTGTTAAAAAACTTAAAGTTAGCCATTTAGATAAAAAAGGTCTTGAGGTTAAAGTGCCTTTGAAGTATGAACAAATATCCAAACTTTCCGAATCGCTAAGCAAGCTACCGCCATTTGGTGGGAACAAAATCGATATCCTAGACGACTATGAGGGAGTTATTAATTCAATTGTGGCTGATCTGGATAAAGCAAAAATATATATTCATTTAGAGTATTTTATTATTTCAATGGACTCCTTAACATTGCCCATTTTCGACGCTTTGAAAAGGGCTGTCGACAGGGGAGTAATTGTTAGGGTTATGTATGATAGCTTTTCTACGAAGAAATATAATGGTTATCGAAAAATGATTAAAAGAATGGCTTTAGATGGTGTATTTGTTCAGGAAATGCTTCCCCTCCGATTGCCGGGCAGGGGATATGTAAGGCCAGATCTTAGAAATCATCGAAAAATAGTTATCGTGGACGGCAAGATTGGCTATTCAGGTTCGCAAAACTTAATTCAGAGAAACTATCACAGAGATGACGATATCTATTATGACGAATTGGTCGCCAGAATACACGGTCCCGTTGTTCTTGAGCTAGATGCTATTTTTTTGACAGACTGGTTTTCAGAAACTGGAAAATTATTAGATTATGAGACATATGCCGATATAAGCATAGATAATTCGACAATTGGTAATTCAACTGCTCAAATTCTGCCCAGCGGACCTGGCTACGAGGATGAAAATAATTTAAAGATATTTACAAGCCTTATCTATCAGGCGACAGAAAGAATTGTTTTAGTGAATCCATATTTCGTTCCTGACGACTCACTTCTTATAGCCATTACTAGTGCAGCCAAAAGAGGTGTTGAGGTTATATTGATTAACTCTCAGGCCGAAGATCAGTGGCTAGTAGCTCATGCCCAAAGATCGTTTTATGAGATTTTGTTAAAAGCAGGAGTAAAGATATTTAGGTACAAAGCACCTATCTTGCTTCACTCAAAATTCATAACCATTGATGGTGAAGTTGCGACAATTGGTTCGAGCAATCTTGATATCCGTTCATTCGAGCTAGATTTAGAAATAACAGTAATAATTTATGATCCAAAAGTAGTTGAAAAACTTATAATTATTGAAAATAAGTATCTGAAAAAATCAGATCAGCTCAGTCTAGCTGAATGGAAGAAAAGACCAAGGCATAAAATTTTATTTGATAATATCGCTAGGCTTACAGCATCATTGCAGTAAAACTAGTCCTCGTCGAATAGCGCTTTGTTGTTGATCTGCTGAGTCGGCTTATCGCTGATGGATAGTCGACCGTTTTCAAGGCTTACGTTCTTCCTTAGTTCAGTCGCCTCAATAAACACCCGAGACTCACTTTTGCCAGGGATAAACCACTCAACATGGTTTTGTTCACTGAAGACTGTTGTTGATTGAATTGGGTCTGGAAGATTTGTTATCCTCTTATTTAAAAAATTTGTTATCGTGGTGATTGCTTGCCTACTAGGAGGTGGGGCAATGCCAATAACAAAACCATCGATTTTTTCACCAATTCTTAATTCATAGTTTATTGCCTTTGGCTTTTGACTATTCATGAATATACTATAACATATTATATTATTAATTTCAATGGTTGTTATTCAAGGCATATTTGTAAATATTGCGAAGTAGTACTACTATTTATATATAAATAATAGAGGAGAACATTATGGGAACTAAATTAAATACAGTTAGCGGATGGTCGGGTTGGGTTGGCTTTGCAAGCTTCATGCTACTATTCACAGGTCTATTTCACGTAGTAGAAGGAATTGCCGATCTAGGGAGGAACTCACTTTTTATACAAGCTTCAGGCAATGTATGGATTTTCAACTACAATAAGTGGGGCTGGATTAATATTGTCGCAGGAATAATTATACTTTCAGCTGCCGTTTCCTTAGCTCACGGTGACACCTGGGGACGTTTTTTTGCTAGCATTGTTTTAATTGGATCTATGATTACGGCTGTAACATCTTTACCAATCTATCCAATCTGGTCTATTATAATTTTAATAGTAGATTCTTTAATCCTGTACGCAATCTTGGTTCAGGGTTCAAAAACGAAAAAATAGAGAATTTTCTTTATTAGCCATGTATTACAATTGGGGTCCCAATAGGGGCCCAATTGTATACCCATTCAGCGTCTGAGACCTGAAGACCTACGCATCCGTGAGAGCTATTAATATTTCCGAACCAATCGGGTGGTCTCCAATAGTTGCCATGGATTGCATAGCCGCCAGATTTAAAATAATTTATCCATGGAACATTTGGCTGAACATAATCTGCGCCTACCATTGTTTGAACAGCATACTTGGAGAATATTTTGAAAACTCCTATAGGAGTTGGGGTTGATGGCTTACCAGCGCTAACTAGGAAAGTGTTTACGAGATTTGCATTCTCATACACATACATTCTTTTAGTTGTTACATTAACCTCAATCCACTTGGGATAAGTTTGTGTTGTTACGGTTCCAAATGGGGATTCGCTCACTGAAATAGCAGCATTGACTCCCTTGCCACTGAGAATCTCATCGCTAATTGTTTTTATGGCTCTCGATTCATCGGTTACCGAAATTCCATTTTGGCCGGACTGGATAACCGTGTTTGTACCATCTGAGCCTACCAAGACTAGTTGATCTTTGCTTGGCCTAGTATAACGCTGCGCGACACTATCAATGTAATTCTTAATGCCCTCTGGATCAACAGCTATAACCAATTTTCCTGTCTTGGTTGAAACTGATACATTGATCCAAGATCCAACCTGATCGGCAGATGCGACTACGCTTGATCCAGCTATACTGAGAACTACTCTTTGAGAGAGTATACTGTTTAGAACTGGTTCTTGAGCGCTTAATTGTTGAGTCGTAATCGGAGGGTTAATCGCAATAACTTTTAACTTTATGGGATTAGGGCTAAGTTTTTTGGCGGATTGGATTACGCTGTCAATCCCACCACTAACACCGTATTCTTTTCCTACCGAACTATTCGAAAGAACCACCTGTCCTCCACTTAGAGCTATATTAGCATTTACGGGTGGCAAAATAACCTGAGTCAAATATAGCTTATTAAAATTAGCAATGACTTTTGTGTTAGACGTAAAAGCTATGTCCAGATTGTTTTGTTTCCAGGGCTGAAGTCGGTTAACTAGGTTAAAGCTAACACTATTTAGGTTCTTGATAGTTTCAGGGTAGTTAACACTAAGCCCAATAGTGCTAAGGGAGTATTTTTTTATTTTGTTTTCCGAGTAGACAACTTTCAGTAGATAAGCAGAAGCCTCTTTGCTTAGTATTTTTTGATACTGAGAATAAGATCGACTACCGACTAAATTAACCTGGCCAATTCTTACCCTTACAAGATATGGCGAGACAAAAAAATATATAGTTATTAAAGCTATAAGCGCTGATATGGCCATTATTATAGCCGAGGACTTTGACTTCCTTCCGAAGAAATTTATCATAGGTTGATTAATTAGTTTATGGGAGCTAGTTTCATGGACTATGTCTGCCTCAGTAGCCTGAGGACTATTAGAATCTGGTTTAACGATGTATTTATTTGTTAGCCAGGAAGCTGCTGATATTTGTTTTTTATTGTTTAAGCTCACTTTGATCCTAGAATATATATTTTATTGGTATCATTATACCACTATTGCTTAGATAGGAAGATTTTTAGAAGCTTATGAGCCTAGTAAATTTGTCTACAATGTCTTCTTTTCGGTTATCTAGAGGTAATTGATTCTCTATAAGCTTAATAATTTTTTCTTCATCCTCGGTTTTATAATTCAGGCAACGAAGAGGGGCGAATCTTTTCACTGGAATAATATTCATTGAGGAATAGTTTCCAAAATCATGAATTGAATAAGATTTAAGTGTTTCGTAATAAAAAACCTTGCCGTTAATTTGAACTGACTCATTATTAACGACGTATTTTATTGTATCGGGTTTTTTGCCACCGTAATAGCCAAAAACATATGCTATTAAGACTATAAGTACTGGGGTTACAAAATCCTTTGAAAGAAAATGATAACCCACTTCAACCAGAATAGTTATGCATACCAGGTAGACATACCAGATATTAGTTTTTTTGAAGTAGATAAACTCTGGTGCTGACCATTCAAAAGAAGCTTTCTTAGATTTTTTTTCCTTTGAGTTATCAATATTTTGCTTTGTCATACAACTATTTTACCCTAGTTTATGATTTTAGTTTATTTAAATATTTCTCTTTTTTGAACTTCTAGAACATCCTCGATTAAAGATCTATTAATCCTAATAAGATTAGCTATTATGCCCAGCGCAAATGACATAAATGCAGCATTAAGAAGAACGGCTCCTATTATGAGGCCCTGAAGATGATGAGCGCCATTAGGATTCTTTACGGTAAAAACTAAATAAAGATAGTGCAGGAAAGGAATCAGGCCAGATATAAATAAGATTCCGCCAATTGTAAGGAATACCGTGTAAGGTTTATACATTGTAAAGCTATTTAGCATTGCTATGGCACTTTTTCTAACGTGCTCCCAGGATGACTTAAATAATCTGGACTCTCTTGTTTTTGGATTTGTCTTTATTGGGATGCTGATTATGGCTAGCTTCTTATTAGAAGCCTGAATCGTCGTTTCAGCTGCAAAATTGAATCTACCGATTAAATTGAATTTTATTGCCGACTCCTTAGAATAGGCCCTAAATCCACTTGTGCTATCAGGTATATCTGTTCCGGCCAATAAGTTAACCACCTTAGTTCCGAAGCTCTGAAGGAATTTTTTTGTTGGAGTGAAATGATCAATTGATGAAACCTGTCTGTCTCCTATGACAGTATCTGCCTTGCCGTCAATAATAGGGCGAATGAGTTCTGGGATCTTTTCCTGTGGATATTGATTGTCTCCATCAGTTAAAACTAAAATATCTGCCCCCAACTCTAATGATCTTTGAATTCCATCTCGCAGGGAATGAGCTAGACCCCGATTCTTGGGGTGGTAAACAAATTCAGTAATTCCCAGGTTTTTTGCGACTTCTACGGTTTTATCTGTTGAGCCGTCGTCGATTATAAGAGTTGTTATGCTATCAACACCCTTAATTTTTCGGGGAATTTTGCTCAGAACTAAAGGAAGAGTTTTCTCTTCATTTAAACAGGGGATCATTATTACTAGTTTCATAGGCTCCATTATAACAAAAAATCTTGGTTTTGGCTGATAATTGAAAAAAATCTAATCTGTTAGGTTAATATCTGACACATATATTTGTAATTATGTCAAAAAAACAAATACGAGTTATCCAACAAAAAAACCCTGGTTTTCTATGCATAATTTAGAAAAAACAGGGCATTTATAAATTTTATTTACTGGCGGAGAGGGAGGGATTCGAACCCTCGCGGGAACTTTCGCCCCCCTAACGATTTAGCAAACCGTCCCCTTCAGCCACTTGGGTACCTCTCCACGAAACTTTATTGTACCTGTAAAGACACAATGGCGGAAGGGGTGGGATTCGAACCCACGGTACCGTTTCCGGTACTCCTGTTTTCAAGACAGGTGCACTCGACCACTATGCGACCCTTCCAATACAGATTAGATTATATCAAGAATTTCAGAATTTTCATCTATAAATTTATAAAATAGCCTTCGTTGTAATTATTGTGTTGTAAATCTAAGCACGGCTTCTTGCTAGATAACATAATTATAGCTATACTATATTTAATACAAAAATGACGTAGTTGAAAAAGAATTAATCAATGGAGGGTAACAATATGGCGCGAAATAAACGCGACGATGACCTTTTGATGGAAGAGGACGAACTAACTGCAGCTTTTTTAGGCGACGATGACACATCGGCAGATGTTCAGCCTAGTGGGGCACCAGAAGCAGTTAACGAAGAGTGGGATGAAGACGAGGCACTACCTGGCCAATTGGCTGTAGATGTTTATGAAACAAGGGAAAAGCTAGTTGTAAAAGCTAGAACGGCCGGAGTTAACAAAAGCGACCTTGATGTTAGTATTTCTGACAATACGCTTAGTATTCGTGGAACACTTTCAGCCGGAAACGAAGACGACGTCGAGAACTACTTTGTTCAAGAATGTTACTGGGGTGAATTTTCGAGGAGCCTAGCCCTACCAGTTTCTGTTAAGGAAGATGATATTCAAGCCCAGCTAAAAGATGGCGTTCTAACAATCAGCTTTGACAAGATGAAGCAGGATACTGTTAAGAAGATTCAGATCTTATAAAATAAAAATCCCTAATTAAAAAAGAGCTCAATGAGCTCTTTTTTAATTTAAGGCAGTTATCTAGTTAGAAGTAACTGACGTAGAGGTTGCTTTTGTAAGAACAAACTGAACGACTATCTGAGCAATTGCTACGATGACTATACCAACGATTGCAAAAAGTATAGCATTTTTCGCTCCGGTTACGCCGCCAGATTCACCACCAGAAACAATGTATCTGAAGCCTGCGATTATTATCATAAGAACAGCGACGATACCAACAACCCATGAAAATACATTCAATATGTTAGTTATTAGAGTGTTTAGGCTACCTTGAGCTCCTGCACAGTTTCCGGAAGAACTTGCCGTTGATCCATTACACCCGTAAGTATTCAATGAGTTTTGGCCATTATACTGAGCAGAGGCTAGTCCACCAACTGCTAGTGGTGCTGCTATTGTCAATATTGCAGATATTAATATTAGTTTCTGTTTAATTGCTTTTATCATTTATTCGCGCCTTTCGATTTCTTAAATTTTCTTTAAATTAATTATATAACATCTGCCTGTTTATTTAAACAATAGCTTTGTTAATGTGCTGTTTTGTCTAGGACAAAGAACACAATAACTTGAGCTATAGCGACTATCACCAGCCCGACAACAGCGTAAATAATTCCGTTCTTAGCACTATTAAACGAGTTTGAGTCCCCGCCAGACACAATGATTCTAAAGCCGCTAATTATTATCATGAGAACCGCGCCGAAACCTACAACATAGGACAAAGTGTCTAGTATAGTCTTAAGAAGGTTATTTACACCTGCATTAGGATCAGCGGCTCCGCAAGCATTAGTTCCTGTTCCGACTCCTGTACATACCGAATTCTTTGAGCCGTTAAAGACAGAGCTGTCTGCATAAACTAATGAGCTGCCCATGTAGAAAATAGCCATGAAAGAAGAAATGATTATTACGGAGCTTTTTATCTTTAAAAGTATTTTTTTCATGTCTTTAAATAGATTACATCAAAGTTTATTTAATACAAAAAGAATAATTATTTGGGCTGATGCTGCAATGGCAAGACCGGCAATTGCATAAATAATCGCATTTCTTGATGAATTCAGCGTTTGAGAATCTCCTCCGGATACAATCATTCTGAATCCAGATATTATTATTACTAAGACCGAAACAAAGCCAATAACATATGACATAATATCTAGAACAGTAGATAAAATTGTATAGACGGGATTAGTTGTAGGGTGATCGTTACAAAACCCTGGAGGAGTGGCTGATGATTGATAGGTATTGGCTTTGCTGCAAACATCATTAATTACGCCAGTTGCAAATACGCTAGAACTGTATGACAGTATCGTTAAGGGTATTGATAGTATTAGTAGTATTTTTTTCATGTTTTATAAATGATTTAAGAATAAGAACACTATGGTTTCTGCGCTCACCACAATTGCCAGTCCAACAATTGCATAAATAATGGTTTCTCTGGCTTTCTTGGCAGATTCAGGGTTGCCTCCAGAAGTGATTAGCTGCAAGGCGGCTATTACTATAAACAAAACAGCCACTAGGCCAATAATACCTAAAGCAATTTCAATTAGTCCAGATATTGTTCCGTTGCTAATATTGTTGCCAGGCAGGCCTGTTTTACTACAGCTGGAATCACAAGTACCACCGGGAACATTCACGCTAGTGTTTGCCTCAGCTGCAAAAAGATTTATCCGACTAATTAGACTTATCATTTTATTTGATCTCCGAGAAATGCTATTAGTCCAGCGGCACTTATAGAAATTACCATTCCCACAATTGCATTTATTATGGTTGTTCTGGCTTTAGACACTCTGTCCGGTTGACCCTGGCTAGACAACATCATAACACCACCATAGATAACAATAATAATAGTTATAAATGCCACTAGCTGAAGCAGCATCTCTGTGACCGCTAATAAAATAAGCCAAATGTCGGTAAGTTTGTGAACTTCAGGAATACAGTTGTTATGGGAGTCGAGTATTCCATTTAGATACTGATACCAATGAGGAAGAGTTAAAAAAGCCCCGCCTGAAAATGAGCAAGAATCTGCGAAAGTTGTGAATATATGATTTATCATCCGTGCAAAAATCCGCCTGGCACTAAGAAATTAAGAAGAGCATAAGCTAACAGAAAGGCAATAAGAGCAATTATATTACTAACTAGTCTGCCCTTGGCTTTTGCTGTAGCTTCAGGACTATCTCTAGAGACGGTATACTGAATTCCAGCTATGATTGTCGAGAACACAACTACTATACCGACTCCAGCAGACAAGAACCTGATTATGGCAAAAGCCATGTCCAAGATAGGGTTGCCTTGACCAGTACAACCAAGGTCTATTGATGTAGTTACTGGAGTTTGATTGTTGTCGCTTGATCCACACTGATATGCAAAAGCTTGCGAAAAGGGAAAAGTTAACATTGAAACCATTAGCGCCAGAGAAACAGTATATTTATTTAGATACTTTTTGTATTTATTAAAATGCTTCATTAATTGTTACTATATATAAAGTGTTGACTTAAATCAATATGCTTATAAGAAGCTGGTTTTATTGCTACTTATATATGCTAAACTTTAAGCATAGCGTTATGATATAGTAATGTTAAAGCGTATTTATGAGGAAAAATAACTATAAAATGATCAGAAAAATTGCCATAATAGTCCTATCGTTTGTTTTTTTTGGAACACTGCTTCAGGGTAGTGCCTCAGCCCTCTCAATCAATAGTTCAGTAATGGCTCCTAATATTGTTGCCGCTGCCACAGATTCGGCCACGTGTGACGCCAGTGGAAGCTTCGGGCCTTTCGGCTGGATTGCCTGCCCTGTTATTAATATGGTAACGGGAGCTGAAGAAACTGCTGAAAGCATGATAATGAACCTGTTAAAAACTAAGGTTATTAGCTTTAATTCAACCTGTGATAGCGTTCATAAAGATGGTTGTATTTTTAAGGTCTGGTCAGATTTTAGAATTCTAGGAAATGCCTTCCTTATTATTGCTCTTCTTATAGCGATTATAGTCGAGACAGTAGGCGGTGGGGCTATAGCAAATTACACAATAAAGAAAATGATTCCTAGAGTTGTAGTTGCGGTAATACTTATAAACTTGTCTATTTATATAATGGCAATATTGGAAGATATATTTAATATACTTGGGGCTGGATTATTTGATCTAATTAAAGCTCCGTTTGGCGACGCATGGTCATTCAATCTTGGAGGTGGATCTGCTACCCTATTTAGCGTACTTATTGCCGGTGGTGCAGCGGCTGGATTGGTAACCATAGTTGGCACTCTTCTAGCAGGCACATTTGCTGCAACAATTGGGGTGCTACTCCTTGTGATAGTGCTTCCAGTAGTTTTAGCAATTATTGCAGTGCTTATAACTATAAGCTTTAGGCAGGGCCTTTTGGTTCTTTTGGTTATGTCCTCACCCGTCGCTTTTGCACTATACTGTCTCCCTAACACAGAAGTATTTTTCAAAAAGTGGTGGAGTTTGACGCTAAAAACATTAGCTGTTTATCCAATCATTGTTGGGCTATTTGCTATGTCTCAAGTAATGGGCATAATTTTCTCTTCTTTAGACTCTGGAGCAACTGGCGATGTTACAAAGTTTCTTGGAGTAGCTGCGGTTGCAGCCCCTATATTCTTAGTGCCATTTGCATTTAAACTATCCGGAGGCGCTATAGCTGGTGTAGCGGGCGGTGTGGCCAAGCTATCTAAAGTAACATCCAATGCAATTAAGGGCGATCCGAGAGATCCTAAGAGTAGGATTAATAGAGCTAAAGCTAACGCTCTACAGGCAAGACATGATGCTGGAGTTAGCGCTACAATGCTAGGCCAACGTAGACCAAAATTGGCCGGATGGAGAGGTGCATTTGCCCGTGGGGGCCAAGGTACAGCTAACGTAAGAGATATGCAAGCTGCTAAGGCTGGAGCATTTGCCGCAAGAAAGCTTGCTGACAATGAAGTCTATAACATGAACAAGAATGATGATGACTTTATTGCCGCCGGGGCTAATCCTGCAGATGTCCAAGCAAGAATCGATGCCCTACCAGCTGGAAGCGCGGAGAGAGCTAGGCTTGAAAGAGCACAGGCTAAGGTCAGAGCGTTACCAAGTATACCTGGAAGAGAATTAGCGTTTGCAGAGCAAAAAGCTTCTGTGATGAGAGGCTACAATTCGGCGGGAGTAAATTCTAGGACTGGTGTCGCTTATGCTGCAGATGATTATCAGGCTCAAAATGAAGCAATGGCAAGAGATGCCTGTGTTGGAATAAATGACGCACAGGTTGTGGCTGATCCTGGAAATCCTAGAGGCTGGAGCATACAGGGCTCAGGCAGAGATACTGCTATAACAAAACTTAGTTCAATGAAGGCTGCTGCAAGAACTGCTGGATATTCTCACCTTGGCAATGCTGGCCCTAATGCTGAAGACTATGATCCTGAGGCCGGTACTCAAATACTTAAAGGTCCTGAGCTCGCCGGACAAAGTAGAGCTACTCTTGCTGCAATAGGACTACATGCAGTATCTGCTGTAGATCCGGCAACTGGCGCACCTCGATATACAAGAGATGACAGGCTCATAAAATTAGCTGAGCTTCAGCACATAATTGGAAGTGGCAGTACGAGCTCTGACGCTAAGGAAGGAGCAAAAATTGGTGCAGCACATATACTGGCTTCAGTAGGTCCGATTTCGGAATCAGACTGGGATACTGCCAACAGTGCCGCTAGAAAACCTGAGGACCATATCGTCATTGACGATAGCCACATCGATATGATTGAGAAGCCTAAATTTGGACCACCAACACCATAATATTAAACAGGCAAAGACATGGCGACATATAAAGTAATACAAGATATTGAAGCAGAAGATAAATTAATTGGGCCGCTTTCGGTAGTTCAATTTATTTTTGCCTGTATAACCGCTGGCTTCTTGTATTTAAGTTATATTGTTTACGCTAAACACGCTGCGTTTTTACTCGGAGTATTCCTCCCTATATCAGCTTTTTCGGCTTTTTTTGCAATTCCATGGGGAAGAGATCAACCCACAGAAATATGGGCACTTGCTAAGCTTAAATTCCTAATTTACCCTCATAAGCGAGTCTGGAGTCAAAGCGGGGTGAGGAATTTGGTAACCATAACTGTTCCAAAAAAACTTGCTATTAGTTACACCAACGGCCTTACTCAAGAAGAAGTTCAAGGTAGGCTAAAAGCTCTGGCCGAAACAATTGACACTAGAGGCTGGGCTACAAAAAATGTGAGCGTAAATCTGTCTAGCCCATCAACCGCATCGGCTCCAATAGTTCAAAGCGATCAAAGACTCTCAGCTGGAAGCATGAACACACAAGCCCCTGAAGTTGAAGTAAGAGCCTACGAAGATGTTTTAGATGAAAAGAACAATCCTACCGCATATAAATTTGCGCAAAAAATTCAAGAATCTTCAGACAACCACAGACAACAAATTATTAACTCTCTTCAAAACAATACTCAGGCGCCACAACTTCCACAAAATAATAGATGGTTTGTTCCTGGTGCGGCTAATCAACCTCTACAGGCAATGTCCGCTCCTGTGCCAAGTGGTTATACTGCTGAACAGGAAAGATTTATAGCTGAAGACCTTCGCCGAAAGCATGACAGAAGAAACGCTGAATACACCTCAAACCTAAAAGTAATTAAACCAATATCTGAACAACAAAATGAACAAAACTTACCTCAAAATGCTCCCGTTAATAACATGACACATGCTATTGACCCTGCTATAATAAATATGGCCAATAATAGTGATCTAAGCGTTGCTGCAATCCAGCACGAAGCTCAAAAGCAAGATCAGTCTAATTTAGACAATGAAATAATCATTAATCTACACTAGAGAGGGTCAATACACTAATCTTTACCAAGTTAAGGGGTGGCAAAGTAAATAATGAATCCTAATTATCCAAACCAAGCTGGGAGTCCTGTACAAGCACCGACTGTTACTCAACAAACAGTTTCAAGCAAAAAGTCCGCTAGCAACAGTACTCAAAATCTCCTTAAGATTGCCGAGATTAGAGACGGTATTGCAATCATGAATGATGCATCATACCGTGCGGTAATCATGTGTAAGGCAATTAACTTTGACCTCATGAGCCAAAAAGAACAGGAGGCGGTTGAGTTTAGCTATCAGGGATTTTTAAACTCTCTGTATTTCCCAATCCAAATATTTGTTGATTCAGAGTTAGTAGACCTATCTTTATATGCAGACAAGCTACAAAAACTAAAGGCTGAACACGATAACATGCTTTTATCTATGCTTATGGATGACTACATTCAATTCATTGATCAGATTAGTAGTCAAACAAATATTATGGATAAGGATTTTTATGTTGTTATTCCTTTCTTCCCAGGCCCTGAACTTAAGAAAAATATTACCACTGGTAGTAGAAACTTTTTAACTGGATTTTCAGACCTTTTTGGAAGTAAAGAAAAGCACGTAATTGTTAACGAAGCCGACCTTGAAGCTGCCAAAAACGAATTAAGGAATAGGGTTCAGTCGGTTATTCAAGGACTTCAACAGTGTGGAGTCAAAGGTCTTCCTTTGGACACACAGGAGCTTATTGAGCTCTATTATAACGTTTACAACCCGGATACTGCTCCTTCCCAGCCATTGGCTCCAATCGACTCACTAACAGCCGATATTGTAGAAAAAGGCCAAGGCCAGGCACCTAAGCCAAATATGCAGGGGGGATTTTAAGAATGGCTTTAGGGGGTAAAAAAGTTGATCCTTTGGCGGTTGCTGAAAATCAGAAAAGACAAGAACAATTAGAGGTAAATACCGCTTTCCAAAAAGGTATTACGGCATTGAGAGATTTTATTGCTCCGAGCTCAGTGGAACTCCAAAGTAACTATTTCAGAATTGGTACTAGGCTTGCTAGAAGCTACTATGTTTATGGATATCCTAGGCAAATTTATACAGGTTGGCTTAGTGGATTAGTTAACATCGATGAAGTAATAGATCTCAGCATATATATTTATCCTGTAGCTAGTCAGGTAGTTATGCAGAATTTGAGAAAAAAAGTTACTCAGCTAGAGGCCGGTATTCAGATTGATGCTGAAAAGGGTAGGGTAAGAGATCCCGCCAAACAAGCAGCAATCCAGGATGCCGAGGAAATGAGAGACAAGCTTCAGGTTGGCGAGGAACGATTTTTCAGATTTGGTCTTTATTTTAATATATATGCTAGCTCAATGGATGAACTAGAATTCATTTCTCACAAGGTTGAATCAATGCTCGGTCAACAGTTAATTTATTCAAAGCCAGGCACATCTCAGCAGGAGCAGGGGCTAAATACTGTGGTTCCTCAGTTCGTCGATGAAATGCAGATTAGACGAAATATGAACACTGGCGCCATATCCACTAGTTTTCCTTTTACTAGCGCCAATCTTAGCCAGGATAATGGCATACTTTATGGCATCAACATGCATAACTCGGGACTGGTAATTTTTGACAGGTTTTCTTTAGAGAATTCAAACTCTGTGGTATTTGCTAAATCTGGAGCTGGAAAATCTTTTGCGGTTAAGCTTGAAGCCCTCCGAAGCATGATGTTCGGAACTGAGATTATTATAATTGACCCAGAAAATGAATATCAGAAGCTAGCTGACTCGGTGGCTGGAGCATATGTCCGTTTAAGCCTAAGTTCTAGTACTCGTATTAATCCGTTTGACCTTCCTCAAGTAATTGATCCTGAAGAGGCAGATAATGCTCTCAGAAGTAACTTAATTATGCTTCATGGTTTATTGAGACTAATGATGGGGGGCGCACAGGCACAGCTTGTAGGGGGAAACAATGCAGTCACTCCGGCGCTTAACCCTGTAGAAGAATCAGACCTCGATACAGCCCTTATTGAAACCTATGCCAAAGCTGGAATCACAAATGATCCGTTGACTCACAACACTCTTCCTCCAACAATTGCAGATCTATATGAAACCTTATTGCACATGGGTGGCTCTGGACCACAATTAGCTCAACGACTTAGGAAATATACTAGTGGTACTTTTGCGGGAATATTCTCTCAACAAAGCAATATAAATATAAATAATCCTTTTGTCGTATTTAATGTTCGAGACCTAGAAGATGAGCTGCGACCAGTAGCTATGTATATTGTCCTTAACTATATCTGGAACCGAACTAAATCTGACAAAAAGAAACGGATTCTAATTATTGATGAAGCTTGGCAGTTAATGAAGTATGAAGATTCTGCCAACTTTATCTTCTCATTAGCGAAAAGAGCTAGGAAGTACAATCTTGGAATAACAACAATTAGTCAGGACGTTGAAGACTTCATGGGTAGTCGGATGGGTAGGGCGATTGTAGCAAATGCCTCGATGCAAATGCTATTTAAGCAATCTCCATCTTCAGTTGATGTTCTGGCAGATGTATTTAAGCTGACCGAGGAAGAAAAGAAAAGACTGAGCCAATTTCCAGTAGGTCAAGGGCTATTTTTTGCAGGCCCTAATCATGTTCATATCCAAGTTGTAGGTTCAGCCACCGAAATGAACCTTGTCAACACGAACCCTAACCAACCAGCTGGCGGTTATCAGGAGGGTACTATTGATTTACAAAACACATTAGCGCCCGGATCAACTAATTCAATAAACTGAGGATAATATGGATAGTCAACAAAAAGGAGTTTATGACGAAGGTGACGAAAAGCCAGTAATACGTCCGAAGCTTGGGGCAAGTGAAGCAATTGGAGTAACCGCTCCGACAAGCGCTTTACCTTCTTCGTCGCTTGCAAGTAAGGAGGGGGCAGTTGGTTCCTCTGCGAGTAAATCCGGTCTAGCGGCAAGCGCCACTGGTGCGGGTGGTGCAAGTGCAATTGGTAAAAAAATTTTTGGTATTATAAAGAATAACAAAAAGAATGTTGCAATTGGTGGTGGAGCAACTGGAGGTATTGTTGCAATAATAATTGCAATTTTTATGTTATTAATTCCCTTAAAACTTGAGCATATGGTGCAAAATTTAAGGAGTCACTTTTTTTCATCAGGACAGCAAGCTCTTCAAGGCGAAACCGACAAACTACTAAGGAACTATATACTTAGTCGTGTTCTGCCTGGCTATAAGAACCACTGTGGCTCAACTATTGATAAAAACTGTTTCGCTATTAAAGATTCAAGAGGCGGCCCTGTAAGTAAACTATTTAACGCCTGGTCAGATAATAGGCTAGAAAATAAGCTGGCCGACAAGTATGGAATTGAGTTTAAAATTGGAACTGGTGAGCATCCAGGACTAAAGCTTAAGACGCCCTATAATAATCTTGTTGATTTGGGCCATGAAGGAATAATGTGGAATAGTGTTTTTCAGGATTCTACCAAGGCCGAGATTAGACAGGCCGTAAGAGATGCTACTGCTAATGAAACGGCATTTAAGAAAGTATACACAAGGTTTCAGGTTGGAAGATTATTAGAAAGAAAATATGGAGTCAGACGCTGTCTTTTCTTCTGTAAGATTAGCGATCCGGTTTTTGATAAAATTAAGGACCAGAAGATTGCGGCCAAACTATTTCTTGTTAATAGGGTTGTTACTCCTAGGAGTGAGATCCTTGGTGGTGCAGTAAGCTGTCTTATAGAACCTGCTTGTGACCCATCAAGCCCAGAACCAACAAGCCCAGATAGTTCTGATAATCCATCAAATAGTGATGGTGAAAACGGAAGAGCTAGTTCAAGTTTAGAAAGAGATAACGTTAAGTTACTAGACTCGCTTCTTAGCAAGATTGGTTTCACAACAGCGGCAGATTTAGCAAAAGCTCTTGAAGATATTAATAAATCAGGGGGCCTTACTAGAGTTTTGGTTGAAAAAATAGTTACAAAGGTGACTAACGAGGTAGCCGGTAAGGCAGCTGGTAAGGCAATTCCAATCATTGGTTGGATAAATATGATAGTTGAAATAGCTCAGTTTTCTTCAAGTGCAGGGCCAAAAATTAGAGCTTTAGGTTATATAGTAAATTCTGCTTCAGCTGTTGCTGTTTGGGGGGAATATAGTAGTTTAGCTTCTGAGGTTCATACTGGACACGTTAAAGCAGCTGAGCTTGGTAGTTTCAGCGAAACACTAGGCCCCGCAAAAGATATTCAAATAAACAATACGGTCAATCCGTTGATTGGCGGCACTGCTAGCGCTGAACAAACACCACTTTATTCAAACCTGATGGGTTATGGCTCAAATACCCAAACTGCAAATTCTAGCTCATCAATAGCCAGCAGTCTTCTCAGTCCATCGGTCTTCGCGGCTTCCTCTACCAGCACAAATAAACCTGCTTATGTTTGTAATGATAAAAAACCTGTGCCTGATGGTCAACTTGTTTGTGGAGAGGAAAATTTTGCTGCTGGCAACGGGATTGCAAACGCAATTTCTGACTGGTTTACTCATGGAGTGGGGGCTGCGGTTAAAGCAATAGCTGATGTCTGGAGTGGCACTATTGGCGCAGTTATTAATGGGATACAAAACGTTATAGGTAAAATTACAGGTCTTTTAATGCATGTTATTGATAGTGGATGTAGCGCACCCGGATACGCCCAGGCTCTCATATCACCAGTATTGTATGCCTATTGTTCTACTAAAGATCAAATTAGTAATCTTATTCAACCTATAGTTGAGGCGGTAATAAATTATCTCATACCTCAAACCGTGGGGATGAACATGAGCGGAGGTAGAACGTTTGATATTATGGCAGCTGGAGCTGATGTTGCCGGGAACGATAATGCTCATTCAACTTTGGGTGGGCAAAAATTAACAAACCAGCAGACTGCTTCAATCATGAACGACGAATATAATCAGGATTTATCTAGCTTCAATCATCAACCACTTATGGCCAAAATATTTAGTACCGACAGTCGTTTTTCTCTAATATCTTCAATCGCTATGAAAGTACCTTTTAGTAGTTTTGGATCAACTATTCAAGATATGATTACTGGATATATTAGCGATCCGTTTAGTAAAATATCTTCTTCATTCTCTTCGATCATTGGACCTCGAAAAGTTTTTGCAGCACCAGCTTTTCAGGGAGACCCTTTCGGCATAACTCAATATGGTTATCCTGAAGGAACTATACCCGATGATCCTCAGCAATATTGGGATGACCATTGTTCAGATAACGCAGCTCAAGCATATCAAAATGACAAAGAAAATAATAAGTGGAATAATGATGCAGTCGCAAATGTCGACGATCAAACTAGACAAGGCGTAAATACCGAAGTTAATCCTTGCTTATTAATAAAGTCGGCAACCGGAGCTGCTGGAGCGATATATGACACTAGTCTATTAACCGACTCTCAACAACAAAATCTTGGAGGTGGAAATTGAATAAAATGAAGAGATTTTTCCTTAGTTTGATTAGCTTTACTCTAATTCTAAATATATTAATGGCTAATGCTCTTTTTGCATCCCCAATGGCACAATCTGATTTGAATGCTCTTAATAACTATAACGATTGGGTTGCTGCTCAATGTAATACTAGTGATTCGCCTAATACGCCTGTAGTGGCTGGAACTGGAACCCCAACAGGTTTATCCTTCCCTAGTCTTGACCCAACTGCAATGGCTACATCTATCGATAATTTTATTACCAAAACAAATCCTTCCAGTAAGATGGTGGGTCTTGGTTCAGTGATTGTCGCAAGTGCTAAAAATTCTAATGTGAGCCCATTTTTAATTGTCGCATTCGCTCATCACGAATCCAGTCTAGCAAATCCTTCAGATTTCAATGTTCAGCACGGTAATAATTCATTTGGAAGAACAGCAACTTCCTCCCAGCCAAATTTTCAAGGGAGTCACTTATGGTATTACTGGTCATCAATCAAAGCTAGCGTAGATTATACTGCTACTGAAAACCAAAATGCTATAGGAGGAGGTGACCAGGCCTCCTATTTAAGGGCACAGTTTGGTAAATATATAGACTCAGGTGCAAGTATTTTCACAATTTTATCAGCTGGTGGTTATGCTCCTGCTACAGACGGAAACGACCCAAACGGTTATTCTGCAGCTGTAACGGCAGATATATCGGCAATGGCTTCCGGTATACCTTCTAGCAGTACTGCGGCACCAGCATCAACCTCAACTTCTACTCCCGGAACTTCTGGGGTGGTTTGGCCATTTTCTACAAAATCTGCCACACAATATCAAAGAATTGATGAAGGATGGGATATACAGACATTTCCTGGTGGTGGTATTTACGCAATAGCACCTGGGACAATAAAACAATTAAGCCCTGACCCGGGTGGATTTGGTAATGATTATCCTGTTGAAAGCTTAGATTCATCGATTGGAGGACCCTCAGATTGGATATATTACGGGCATGTTCACGTAATACCATCTGTCGTAAATCAACATGTTACAGCAGGCCAATTAATCGCATATAGCAACAAAGCGCCAAATGAAAATGGTTCAGCCGCACCAGCCGGATGGTTAGAAATAGGATTCGCTAAACCCTCAACAGACGCCCCGTTTGATAGTGGTTCAGGTACAACTTCGGCTGGCCAGGCGATGCATGACATATTAGTCAATGCTAATGCTGGTGTACAGACCGGAACAGTTTCTCCTGGATCAGGAAATGCATCCTGCAGTTCGGCTTGTAGTACGGGATCTGGTGGAAGTTTAGATAAGTTTTTGCAAGCCATTGCACTTCATGAAAGTGGTGGAATCCCAATTGCCAACAGTCATAATGGGGCATATGGTAAATATCAATTCATACCTTCAACTTGGCAAGGATACGCTAAAAAATATTACCCTCCTGGTCAGCAATGGGCAACGGCCGACCTGGCGCCCGAAAATATTCAGGATGCGGTTGCGTATTTAGCAAATATTTCTGTTGCTAAACAATTTAAAAATGATCCTTTTTGGATGGCAATCAACTGGTATCAACCTTCTGCAACAAAAGTCTATCCAAATAAAAGTGATCCTTCGCTGAACGTAGCTCCACCAGGCAATGGTGGTTTAACTTACGCATCCTATGGCAACCAGATAGATAGCGCTGTTCAAACAGGAACACTGCAAGGAAAAGGACCGATAAATAAAATTTCCTTGAATTACTCGGCGGCACCAGATTTTGCATCATGGCTAGCTAAAGCTGGCGGAGCTCCTGATAGTCAGACAGCTTCATCTTCCAATGGTTGTGGCGGAGCAGGGGTAGCTAACTTTGTTTTCTACGATCAGTGTGATCCTAAATGGGCAAACGCCCATTACGACAGTAGTCCTTCAGGTAAGGGCACAATTTGTGCAAATGGTTGTGGAGCAACATCGGTTGCTATGATTGTTGCAACCCTTTCAGATAAAAGCGTAACACCTGTGGAAAGTGCCAATTATAGCATGAGTATTGGTGGATATATTAGTGGAGCAGGTACATCGTTTAGTTATTTTGCAAAAGGACCCGAACACTGGGGACTTAAAACAACTCAGCTTGGAACTGATATGAGTAAGGCTATATCTGTTTTACAGGGAGGAGGACTGGTTATAGCAGGTGGAAATGGAGCAGCTCCATTTACTACCGGTGGTCACGTTATAGTATTAAAGGGAATCGCTTCAAACGGTGATATATTGGTAGGCGATCCATTTACCCAGCACAAAGAAAAGCAGTATCCAGCTTCCGTAATACAAAGTTCAGGCGTAAGAAATATGGTAGGAGTTACTAAATGATGTTAACAAGAAGGAATGTAGTTATAGCTGGAGCGTTATTTTTGATAATACCACTAGCTCTTGTGTTAATTTTCACCAATAACCCTAAAAAAAGTCCTACCTATACTATAAAAACGATTAATAAAGATACTGGGCAAACAATAATTACTGACCCAAATCAATCGCCCGAACAAAATAAGGGTAGTGGAAACGTAACTGTATTAGGAACGGATAAACTAATAAATTCAGGAATGACGTCATCTCAACTAACTTTGTTCAATAAGTTAATAAACGACTATATTAATATTCAGTTAGGTAAAAAGTATAGTCAGGTTGCAATATTAAATAACGGTTACAAAAGCGATGGCAATAATATTACTGCTCAAATGCGGCTCGGCACATCAAGTAACTTAGTTAACCTATCCGTAAAATATACAGATCTATATAATATCCAAGTCAAAATTAGCTACAATAACGACAAGTATTATCTATATGATAGTGGTATTCAAGCAGCTAAACCACCGTCAAATGTTAACAACCCTCACGCCAGACCTAATAATCTATAAATAGTTACTTTTGAATTGCTATTATATTAGCTTGTTCGCTGAAGTGGTGTAGGATTACATCCGCATCAGTAGTAGTTATAAATGTTTGGTAATCTTTGAGAAAGTTGGTTAACGCCTGTCTTCTTCCTCCATCTAGTTCGCTAAATACATCATCAAGTAGTAGTATTGGTTTTTTATCACGGGAACTTTCTATAACTCTAGTTTCAAGAACCTTACAAACAAGCATCAATGTTCTCATTTCCCCTCTTGAAGCGCACTCGCTGGCAGGGTATTTATTTAAGATAAGCTCGAAATCATCTCGGTGTGGACCACTAGAAGTAAATCCTCTTTCACAATCTATCTTTATATTCTTTTCAAGATTTTTGATTAGGTCACTAGCGTAGTTGTTTTCTTTTAGTTTGGTAAGATAATTAAACTCTACAGAAGATTCTCTATTGGATAGCTGCTTATATATTTCTGTTGCGGAATCATTTATAGTCTTAATTAAATTAACCCGATTACTGTATATATTTTCGCCCAGTTCACTCAACCTTAAATTCCAAACAAAAGAATTTCTATTAGCATTACTAAAACCTGTTTTAAGGAGAGTATTTCTTTGGTATAAAACTCTTTTATATTGTTTTCTAGTTTCCTTAAAACCAGGTATAGTTTTTTCAAGTAAATCATCTAAAAAATTACGTCTACTTTCTGGAGAGCTGGTCAATATTGTTAAGTTATTAGGCTCAAAAAGTACTGTTGGGATATTTTTATTTAGACTTAGTCGTTTGTAATTCTGACCACCTATAACATAGGTTTTAACTATGTTATCACCGGTTTTTTCAAATTTCACTATCCGGTCAATACTATCTTCAGTGTGACACTCGATTTTTGCCCAATCACTTTCATGGTTTAAAAGCTCTGTGTCTTTTCCTCTGTAAGAGCTTTCCCCAGCGTTTATAAGAATCGATTCGAGTAGGTTTGTTTTACCGCTAGCGTTAGGACCAACAATAATATTAACCCCGGGGCTTAACTCAAATGAATCGTCCTTATACGACCTGTAATTATGAAGCCTAATATCTGTTAGCATATAGTATATCTTAGCTCTTTAAAGGCATAATAACATGAATATATTCTTTGTCTTTTGGATCACTGAGCATTGATGGCTCTAGTTTTCCATTAAAACTAAATACTATATCTTCACCATTCATAACATGAAGCGCATCTAGTAAATATCTTGAGTTTAGGGTTATAGAGCCTTCTCCTTCAATAACACCTTTTGTGCTAGCTATATTTTCTCCTAATTGAGAGGCTATTGAATGTATGTTTAAAGTTTGGTCATGCTCATTAACTTCTAGAGTAATAGAGCCTGCGTTTTCTCTAGCAAACAAACTTGAAACTTTAGTAATATTAAGCAGTTCAGACTTAAGTAGTTTTGCGCTAGTTTCAAATTTCTTAGGTATCAAACTAGCATAGTTTGGATACTTACCATCAATCAATCTGGCAACTAACTCAACATCACCAACACTAAATAATACTTGTTGGTCGTCATGAGTAATATTAACTTCACCTTCAAAATCTGAAACAATCCTTAGGAGCTCCTGTGTTGCACTAATTGGAACTAGAAGGTTAATATCATGCTTTGTATTCATAACTGTAGCCTCAGCCAGTCTATAGCTGTCTGTGGCTACTATTCTTAGCTTACCTTCATCACTATGAAAATAAACACCCGTCAGTACTGGTCGAGTGTCGTCATTTGAAGCTGCTATGATTACTTGTTGTAGTTTCTTCTTTAAGAGACTTGAGTCAATAGACCAATCTTTACCGTCCTTTATAGCTGGTAGAACAGGGAATTCTTCTGAAGAAATACCGTTAATCGTTGATCTATAAGTACCGGTAGAAAAATGCAGCTTATATTCATCTAGTTTTAGTTCAATAATTCCACTAGGCAGGGAACTAACAAAATCCTGAACCAATCTAGCAGGTATGGTTATTGAGCCCTCACTAGATACTTTTGATCCAATGTAGTGAGTAACTGCAATGTCTAAGTTAGTCGCTGAAATACTCAGTCTTGTTCCTACTGTTTTAATTAGAACGTTAGCAAGGATAGGCAAGGTGTTTCTAGATGATGCTACTCGGGCAACACTTCCTAGTGCTTTATTTAGATTTTCTTGAGTTACTTGAATCTTCATACTTTTACCCCCATGTTATTAATAATAAAAAATAAATTACTTAAAAAAGCTCTAGTTATTATAAGGGGTGTGGACAATGTGTATAAAGAGCTGGGTAACAGATTTAAAACAAGACTTTTTGAACTTGTATAAACTCTGTATAAAAAACGTATAAGTTTAGTATAAGTACCTAGTTTGTGAACAACTACATTATCTTTATTATTAAGCCTGCTTATAACCATAAGACCAAACTTAAAGTTAGACACAAATTGTACCCAGTTTCTACACATAGAGTTTTTCCTTAATTTTAGCTATAGCAGTCTTAACACTATTATCTAGAACAGCTTCTTTTTCAATTTTATCTATAGAGTGAATAGCAGTAGTATGATCTTTTCGACCTAGTTCACGAGCTATCTTTGGAAAACTCAAATGAAGCTCACTTCTTAATATATACATGGCAATTTGGCGAGGAACAACAATATCCTTATCTCTCTTTGGACCCATTATGTCTTCAACGGGTATTTGGAAATACCTGGCTGTTTTTTCAACAACCTGTTTTGGACTAATATGTTTCGGCCTTGACTTGCCGCTTCCAAGTAGCGAAGTTGTTACTTCTAACGTTGGCTCAAGTTCTCTCATTTCACAAAACGCCAACAGTTGATTAAGCGCACCTTCAAGTTCACGTATATTTGTTTGAACATAATTGGCTAAGTATTCAGTTACATCGCTGGTCAATTCAAGACCGTGCATTTCAGCTTTGGTTTGAATAATTGCACATCTTGTTTCAAAGTCAGGGTTTTGCATGTCTATACTCATACCCCAAACAAACCTTGATCTTAATCTTTCCTCGAGCGTTGGAATTTCTCTAGGAGGTTTATCACTCGAAATAATAATCTGTTTATTAGCCTGATGAAGAGCGTTAAAGGTATGGAAGAATTCTTCTTGAATTTTTTCTTTACCAGCTAAAAACTGAACATCATCAACAATTAGAACATCAGCACCTCTATAGAAGCCGGCAAAATCAGTATTCTTCTTAAATCTAAGAGCATCTACAAATTCTTGAACAAACTGCTCGGTTGACGCATAAACAATCCTTGCATCAGGATTCTTCTTTAGTACCGCGTTACCAACAGCTTGAATCAAATGAGTCTTTCCGATTCCAACACCACCATAAAGGAATAAAGGGTTATATTTACTTCCCGGATTTGCGACAATAGCCTGACAGGCCGCATAAGCTAGCTCATTTCCAGCACCGACAATGAAATTATCGAAAGTATACCTATCATTTAGACCTTGCCTATATTGATGAGATAAACTGCTACCACGGTTTTTGGGGCGCTCATGTATTTGTTCAGAAAGAACAACTAATTCATCTCGGGAATTATTTTTATCCTTGTCTACAGACTGTATCTTATATTCAACCACAACCTGGGTGATACCGTTTTTCTTTAAGGTATCAATAACTAGAGTATTAAATTTACGTTCTAACTGCTGCTTTATGAATACGTTTGGGACACCAACAGTTAAAACACCATTCTTATATTTGATTAAGTGAGTGTTCTTAAACCAAGTGACAAAACTTGCTCGTGAAATAGAAAGCTCGATTTCGCCGAGTACAGATTGCCATAATATTCCCTCTTGTATTGTGTTACCCATAACTTTGTACTGCTAACTATACATTCTTTTCCACAGGCATCCAAGCAGTAACTTTATAAATATATTAAATTAGGGGTTACAAGGGTAAACTTATACACACGTATCATCCCTCTCTGTAAATCTGTGGACAAAATTTGGTTATAAGTGGATAAACTGATAGAATTAGTAGGTAAAACATTGTTAAATTAACTTTAAAGAAAAGGAAGAGACCAATAACTTAACGTAACAAGCTTCAAGTTACTATTAACTTGACCAGATTACTTAGACTTAGGTACAGTTAGTATATGCCAAAAAGAACCTACCAACCGAAAAAAAGATCAAGAGCTAAAGAACATGGTTTCTTTAAGAGAATGGCGACTAAAAACGGTCGTGCAGTTTTAAAGCGTCGCCGCGACAAGGGCCGCAAGCAACTATCTCATTAATAACTACCTTAGTTTTTAGAAAGGAAGCATACTCTTATGATACTTAGGTCAAACCGTTTTCATGGACACGGTAGCCTACGTTATCTTTATACTCGTGGTAAAACTGTAAGATCTAACCAACTCTCTTTAAGATATATTACAAATGGCCGACGCAATACATGGAGAATGGCAGTTGTTGTTTCTAAAAAAGTTCATAAGTCAGCAGTTGTTAGAAACCGGATCAGAAGAAGACTATATGAAATAGTTAGGCTTAACCAGGATAAAATAACCGATCCTTATGATATAGCCTTAATTATATTTAGCCCCCTGATTGCCGAACTCGAGCCTAAAAAATTAGAAGATCTAATTATAGATTTGTTTGAAAAAGCTGGTATTTTCAACAAAACCAAAGAGAATAATCAGAATGAACATGTTAAAATAGTAAAAAAGGATTCATAGATGTTTACAACGTTAATTGTTCAACCAATTTTCAATATACTAGTACTAATATATGCTATCATTCCAGGCCATAACTTTGGTCTGAGCATTATTTTATTTACAGTTTTAATCAGAATACTCCTTTGGCCATTAGTCAAAAAGCAGCTTCATCAAGCAAAGATTATGCGCAAAGTGCAGCCTGAGCTTAAAAAGATAAAACTAGCGGCTAAGGGTGACAAACAAAAAGAATCTCAAATGATGATGGAGCTTTATAAAGAAAAAGGAATTAATCCACTCGGATCCATAGGTATTCTTCTAATCCAATTACCAATTTTCCTAGCACTATATAGCGGAATACATAGAATAATTGTTAATCCTCATGAAATAATTACTTTTGCCTATACTCCACTACAGCATCTGCCATGGATGAAGCAACTGGCTGCGAATATTCATTTATTCGATAATACACTATTTGGAATTGTCGACTTATCTAAGAGCGCTTTAGGTAACAGTAAAGGAATATATATCCCAGCTATGGTTATAGTTCTTGCGAGCGCAATTATCCAGTACTACCAAAGCAAGCAATTGATGCCAACGGATAAGAATGCCAGAAAGCTCCGCCAGATACTCAAAGAAGCTGGATCGGGTAAAAATGCCGACACACAAGAAGTTAATGCGGCAGTCGGTAAAAGCACAAGATATCTCTTGCCTGTCATGATATTTATGTTTACCGTTAGCGTAGCATCAGCTCTCAGTCTTTACTGGTTAACCAGTGGACTGGTTGCGTTCTGGCAACAATCTAGAATTCTGAATAAAGACGAAGAAGAGATGGAAGAAATTGCAGATAAACCTTCAAAAACTGACAAAATAATCGAAGGTGAAGTTATTTCTAAAACTCAAACTAAAAAACCAAATAAAAAAACTAAGACTGCGAAAACTAAAAAAAGGAGGAAGTAGTCATGGATAAAGGTTTAGACGAGTCGGTAATCTTTGCTAAAAAATATTTAGAGGATCTTCTGTCTTTTTTTGGTCTTAATACTGACGTAGCGGCTACTTCAGGCGATGAAAAGGTGATAGAGCTAAATGTACCTTCATCTCAACTAAACGGCTTCCTAATAGGCCAAAAAGGGGAAACAGTAAGAGCGCTTCAGTTTATGGTAAGTAATGCGCTCAGAAATAATGAATATGAAGTCAACAGAGTTAGTGTAGACATTGCAGACTATAAGAAACAAAGAGCCGATAGAATTAGTGAACAGGCTGAAGAGTGGGTAAAAAAAGTAATTGAAACTAAAGAACCAATGCACTTAAAGCCTATGAATCCTGCAGACAGAAGAGTAATTCATCAACTTGCAAGCGAGAACGGACTAATTAGTGAGTCTGACGGTGAAGGACGAGACCGCCACATTGTTCTTAGCCCAAAAGACTAATTAATTTGGCCAAAGGTACTGTCTTGTAAGATAGTTGCCATAGACTGAACCATCAAAGCATTTTGGCTTAGATGTACAAACTGCTGGGTCATGAAGCCCATATTGCAAAAATATTAAGGTTTTGGTATTTATATCTTCTTTAGATAAATTCTGAGGAAGTTCATGAACCGTGTACCCTCTATAGTGATTTAAAGGTATAGTAACCAGGTTTTGATATTGTTCAGACTCATAACTTTTATAAGCAGAATTTACAAAATTAGCGACGCTTATATGGTCGCTATGATCAAAGAAAGGCCCCTGATTAAATGTGGATTGAGTATTTATGACTGAGGGCCTATAAGCTAACATCAAGGCTTCAAGCCCAGAAATTAAGCTGTCTTTAGTGTAGTTAGATTGTCCTCCAGCGCCACTAATTGTTTCTAGCGATCCAGAATAAAGATTTCCGATTGTCTCAAATTTAGTAGATTCAAATCCTTCACCATGTTGATTCCCATCGGGCAACAACATAAACACTAATGAAATTTTAGTTGAATTGTTAGGGCTGGCTATTTCTACATATTCATCATTAGCCAACTTAACTGTTTGCTTTGTCCATTCTGCTTTTGGGGTGCCGAGCATGTAGGAATAAGCAGCCTCAATTCCATTCTGACGGCCAACCCAATAATCTTTTCTTGAGCCCGCGTCGCCAGCCGTTACATATACGGATCTTATACATCTGTTAGAGTTAACATTATTGTATGTTGTGGGGTTCATAAAAAGAAGATCATCATCTTCGTGCGCAACTATATTCATAATAGTTGGCCCATTGCACTCAGTATTCTGAATATTGGCGATATCTACAGGCAAGAGGGGGCTAGGGGATACTTTGCTAACCTTTGGCAGGGGAATATTAATTCCGTTGCTATAGAAAAGCAAAAGTTCTTTCGGCTTACTATAAGTTCCAGATACTAGACTTGTCGAGTTTGGTTTTCCGAAATAAGAAAGTATTTTATCACTATTACAGCTTTGAAAGCCTCCAGTTTCACCCTTAATTGTTAAAAGGTATGCAAAACCAGTATGCCTTAGATCTTTTTGCCATGCGCCACTATCGAAAGCAGCTTTAGTTAGCCTACAATCTGACACTGGCATAATATCCTGATTGTTTTTAGACTGAGCTTTTATGGGAACAACCCTCCAATAATTTCCAATCAAAACAGGATTATTGTGGTTTTTTAATATGTCCGCAACCTGCTGATTTCTGGAGGACATCTCGCTAAGAGATGAAGAATCTCTATTGTAGTTGCTAAAAACTGAGAATATTCCAAAACCAATGCTGATAAATATTGCTAAAGCCGCTAGCAATACTAAATTGGACCTTAATTTTTTTCGTCTTAAATAACAAGCGAGGCAGATAAATGCCGTAAACATTATTATTGTTAAGTAACGGGCATCAACTGCATAGTAATGATTAGTAAAGATAAATAACCCAATTATTGTGATTGTTGAGAATATTAACATAAGGCACAATATAAAATAATTATCTATTGAAACGTCTTTATCTTGATTCCCCTTTTTGCTAACTAAGCTTATTGAGAAAAGTTTAAATATAGAAAATATTCCAGCCAAAAATATACCCAGGTTTACGACGTAACTAATAAAACTAAAGCTAAATAACCCACTGATTAAGCTGGAAGGCAAAGACTTTACGATAACCTGTCCGTATGCGGGATTCGCACCTAGGTTTGTAAAAAGCCCCATAGTAGCATAGATCGTGCCAGTTACTATACCCTTAACCCCTCCAGAGGCCCCATAATATGATGTCGAAGTTCCATTGATTATTCCTGTTATGCCATATCTGTTTATAGCCCAAAGTATAATTGACCCAACTAGCCAAGCGGCTATTGCAGATCCAAACCAATGAGCGAAGTAGCTAACAGTTTTCCATTTTCGAGCAAACGAATAAATAATTATGCCAATAAGAGCTCCCCCGAGACTAATTGAAACAAATAGTTTATCTGAAGAAATTAGAATGGCCAGAAGTATTACCGAAACCCAATACTGCCAATTTTTTAACCCCTTATGCCTTATTAGTAATATTAAGCTAAGTATGAAGAATATATATTCGATATTCCGAGTGGTTATCATAGCCATACTTACAGGTAGCAGGGCGCCAGTGGTAGGCTCGGTTGGAACTAAAAGTAGCACCGAAGCTAAAGCCAAACAAATTGTTCCAAATACTAAAGGCCTTCTTTCTATCCGCCAAATTATAAAGACAAGTGCTGCTATTGTTGCTAAAACTAACCCAAGAGTCACGTAAACATATGAATTAGGAGAATAGTGATAAAGTTTTACTATTTCAAAAAATGGCCACTTAATTAACGATGAGTGAACCCCTGGAAAAGTGGCCTGTTTGAAAGTAAGATTGTTCTGAAGTAAATATGGTCCTATAAGCTGATCGCTGTTAGAGCCCTGTAATTTTGCTCCCATGATAGTCCACAATACTGTTGTGGCAAAAAGAACAAAGAGACTAAGAAGCGCAAATACAGTTTTAGTAAAAGAAGTAAAAACTTTATCTTTTTCTGCAGATACCGTATCAATCAAATCATTTTTACTTTTTACTTTTTTGTCCATGTTTATTTATCCTAAAGCTTTTTAAAATTTTATCACTATTCCTTTAAAAAACAACTTATTATTTGGTCGAGTCCAAAGAATTAGTATATATTTCTAGGGTTTGAGTTGCCATTTTCCTCCAAGAGTATTTTCTTGATTGGGCATAGCCCTTTTCGACTAAAGACTTTCTTCTAGATTCATTTTTTATGACTTTCAATATAGTCTCTGCCATATCTTCTTCACTTTCAGGATCAAAATATTCTGCCGCATCGCCATATATTTCAGGCAAACAAGTATAACTACTGCTTATAACTGGAGCACCATGAACCATTGCTTCTATGCCGGGAAGACCAAACCCTTCACTCAAACTAGGGAATACATATGCTCTGCAATTTTCATACAACCATCTAAGCTGGCCCTCTGAAACAAAACCCGGAAAAACTATGTCTTTTTGCTCACTTGAAATTACCTCTTTCTCAATTTTCCTATAAAGACTATCTTTTTTCCCCGCCAGAACCAAAACTAAATCAGGGTAGTCTTTTTTAATTAATGGGAATGCAGCTATTAATCTCTCTAGGTTTTTGTGAGGCAAAGGCCTGCCTGTATACATAATAAAAGGCTTGCCAACTAGATCGTCGATAGGTTCAGGGCTGTTCTTAATTTTGTCAGCACTCTCAAAAGTGACCTCAATTTTTCGACTATTGATTCTGGTAAATTTAGCAATATCTTCCTTAATAAATTCGCTTGGCACAATCACCTCTATAGATTTATGAGCTACTATCCTATTAACCCAAATGTATACATATCTTTTAACCGTAAAAGTTAGCCAGTTTTTAGAGGGGTTTCTAAATCTAACTGTAGTTAAGTCATGCATTGTTGTTACAACACGACCACGATAGGCTATAGGCTGTTGAGCCATGGCAAAGTGAACAAGATCAGGCTTAAGTTCTTTTATCTGTCTGAGAAGGCTTATTTGCTCTCTGAAGGTAAATTCCTTATATGGACAGGGAACAGCAGTAAACTTATTGTTAGTTGGCACAAATGAATCCATGTCTTTAGGTTTAAGTAATATTAAATAATTGTTTTCATGATCAATTTCTTGAAGATAATGAATAAGCCTTTCAATATATCTTCCGGTAGTGGTTTTATATTCCCTTGCATCAATTAATATTTTACTCATTAAGTCTATTGTACATATAAGAGGTAATAAATTAAAAAAATTGTATTTCGTTTTGAAAAAATGTAATAATTTATTTACTGTTAAAAAAGTAAATTATTACTAAGGAGAAAATAAAATGTCAGAAAAAATCGGTTCATTTAATGATTTCGTAGAACAAAATAACCTTGAGAACTATTCACTGGCGGCTAAAGAATATGCAGTAGCGCTTGACGGCCTAAGAAGGAGTTTAGCTGAGGAAAAAGGAATAACCCTAGATCAGCTTCACAATATTAGCCTAAATAAAAGCAATAATTAATAGGAGGTAAGGTGTCTAAAACTGCACTAATAACTGGAATTACTGGTCAAGACGGATATCACTTAGCAAAACTTTTAAATGAAAAAGACTATCAAGTCTTTGGAATTATTAGAGGCCAGCAGAACCCAAGAAAAAAATCTGTTGAAGATAGGCTACCTTTTGTTAAATTAATAGAGGCAGACCTTACAGACATATCTTCTTTAGTCAGAGCTATTGAAGTATCTAAGCCGGATGAATTCTATAATCTTGCAGCAATAAGCCATGTAGGGTATTCATTCAAAGATCCTATCTTGACCGGAAGCGTAACGGGACTAGGCGTTCTTAATGCTCTAGAAGCAATAAGAATTACCCACAATGAAAAAAATATAAGGTTTTATCAGGCATCAACGTCTGAGATGTTTGGTGGGCTAGACTATAATCGTCCAGGTAAAGGTTATGACGAGGATGCATTATTTCATCCAAGAAGCCCTTATGGTGTAGCAAAACTTTACGGTCATTGGATAACTAGAAATTACAGAGAAAGCTATGGAATCCATGCTAGCTGTGGAATTCTTTTTAATCACGAAGGTCCTGAGCGCGGCCTTGAATTTGTTACTAGAAAAATCAGTAATGCAGTCGCAAGAATCAGCCTAGGCAAGCAAGATTGCATAGAACTTGGAAATCTTGAACCAAAAAGAGACTGGGGATATGCCGGCGATTACGTAGAAGGAATGTGGCGAATGCTGCAACAAGACGAACCGGGAGACTATGTGCTTGCAACTGGTGAAACTCATTCAATTGGAGAGTTCCTGCAACTTGCATTCAAAGAAATAGGAATAGATGATTGGAAACCATACGTTAAACAAAATCCTGAATTCATGCGTCCAGCAGAAGTAGATATATTGCTCGGAAATCCAGCAAAAGCTGAAAAAGAATTAGGCTGGAAGAGGGAAGTAGATTTTCCAGGACTTGTTAGTATGATGGTCCAAAACGATTTAAAGATAGAAAAAAGCAAAGACTAACTTTTTTCAAAAATAACATCTTTTAATGTGGTGTCTAGGCTTATTTCTGGCCTCCACCCCGTGTCGTTATTTAGCTTTTTGTAGTCACCAAAAATCACCGGATTATCTGAAGGTCTAAGCCTAGATTTATCTAACGTTATTTTTGGGTCGACATTAGCAATTTTTATCAAGGCTTCCAGAATCGTTTTTCCGCTAGTTGGTGACCCCGTACAGATATTATAAGTCTCGCCAGACTTCCCGTCTTCTAGGAGCAATCTATAGGCTCTCGCAATGTCTCTGACGTCTGTATAGTCTCTTTCTGAATCAAGATTGCCAACCATAACTTCCTCGCTCTCACCGTTCTTAAAGTCGACAATTTGTTTAGTTAAGTCTGGAACTATAAAACCGAGTCCTTGACCAGGCCCAATATGATTGAATGGTCTAGCAGTTACAACCTCAAAGCCAATACTCTCATAGTATTTTGCCATATCTTCTTGCCCTAATTTACTTACAGCATATGGTGAGTTTGGCAGAACAGAGGATTCTTCATTTAAGGGCATTTCATTATTTGGCGAATAAATAGTCCCGCTGCTTATTACTATAAATTTAGGCTTACTTTTCTGAGACTTACAGGCTTCAAATAAATTTACCTCAATACCAATGTTTACGTCTATATACTGCATAGGATTTTCGAACGAGGGGCCGACAGCGGCAAGCCCAGCTAGGTGAATTATTCCATCCAAAGAACTAAAATCTATTTTGCCAACCTCATCCTCATTAGATAGATCGACGACAATATACTCGTCAATATTCTCAGGCTTATTGCTCAAACCAATATTTCCGCCAATTCCTATAACGTAGTAGTTGTTGTCTTTTAGTTCCTTGGACAGGTGTTTACCAACAAAACCATTAGCACCGGTGACTAATATTTTTTTCATAATTATATAGATTATAATATATAAAACATCAAAAAGACCCCCATTTATTGCCGTTAACGACAAAAGTAATGTAAAATAACAGATAATGCATAATATAAAACAGAGATATAGATACTCTTTTATTCTTCTCAGGGAACTGGTTCGTACAGATTTTAAATTAAAGTATCAAGGTTCAATTCTTGGGTATGTTTGGTCATTACTCAGGCCGCTATTAATTTTCGTAATATTATACTTAGTTTTCACAAAATTCTTAAAGGTGGGAGCTGGGGTTCCTCATTACCCTGTTTATTTACTGCTAGGTATTCTTATTTGGAACTATTTTGTTGAAGTCACTATGGGTGGAGTTACGGCAATTGTTGGCAAAGGAGACCTTCTTAGGAAAATAAACTTCCCTAAATATGTAATTATTATTTCAATTGCGATAACTGCACTCATTAATCTCGCATTAACATCAATCGTAATAGTAGTGTTTATGATAATTGGACATGTAGGAATAACCTTACAGGCACTGTGGTTAATACCATTGATATTAGAGCTTATCTTAGCATCTCTAGCTGCAGCATTTTTCTTAAGCGCTGCATTTGTTCGGTATAGGGACGTTTCTTATATTTGGGAGGTAGTAATCCAAGCAGCTTTTTATGCAACACCTATACTTTATCCACTAAGTCGCATACCAACAGCCGCCGCTAAAATCATGATTCTAAATCCAATGGCTCAAATAATACAAGATGCTAGATACGTACTGGTTACTCATCAGTCAGAGACCATAGGCACGCTTTACGGTGGAGATAAACTCATATGGCTAATACCTGTGGGAGTAACTATATTTGGTGCGGCCATAGCTTCAACCTATTTTAGAGCTAGATCTAAGTCATTTGCGGAGGAGTCATAAATATGAACGACGATATAGCAATTAAAGTTGATGGAGTTTATAAAGACTTTATTCTGCCTCATGAAAGAGCCGGTAGCGTTAAAGGAATATTTACTAGTATGTTCAGACAGGCTTCGGTCACCAAAGAAAAACAACATGCACTGAAAGATATATCTCTTGAGGTTAAAAAAGGTGAATTTTTTGGAATTGTTGGAAGGAATGGCAGTGGTAAAAGTACTCTACTGAAGATTCTTGCAGGAATCTATCAGCCGACCAAAGGAAGCGTCCAGATTGACGGTAAACTGGTTCCTTTTATTGAACTGGGCGTAGGCTTCAATCCCGAGCTTAGCGGAAGAGACAATGTTTATCTAAATGGCGCCATGCTAGGATTCTCAGAAAAAGAAATGGATAAAATGTACCAAGAAATTGTAGAATTCGCAGAGCTCGAGAGGTTTATGGATCAAAAGCTGAAAAATTATTCTTCAGGCATGCAAGTCAGATTGGCTTTTTCTATGGCGATTAGATCTAAAGCAGAAATATTATTGCTAGATGAGGTTTTAGCTGTAGGCGATGCTGATTTCCAAAGAAAATGCTTTGAGTACTTTAATAAGTTAAAAAAAGAAAACATTACGGTGGTGTTTATCAGCCACAATATGACGGCTGTTCGAGAGTATTGCGACAGGGCAATATTAATAGAAGAAAATAGAATAATTGATTCAGGCAAGAGCGACAAAGTTACTCAGCATTACCAAAGACTCTTTACTCAAAAAACTAATAAAAAAATTGACACTACCTCAGGAAAAAGATGGGGCGATGGCGCTGCAAAAATTACAAAAGTATCTTGCGCTTTATTAAATAAGGCAATAACGGTTAATATTGAGGCAGTCAGCGACGGATATCTTGAGGGGGCAAATATAGGTTTTAGAATAAGAGATAGTTCTGGAGCTGAAATACTTGGAACAAATACTAGCATCGAAGAGGTTGTTGTCATGCCAATGAGTAAGGGTAAAAAAATAAATGTTAGCTGGCAATTTAATGAGGCGCTTAGAGAAGGCGAGTATATGGTTGACGCATCAATACTCTACTCTAATGATACTGTGGTTGCAGATTGGTGGAACGACTCTACAAGAATCTCTATTATTAAGAATAAACATTCACCGTATTCTCAAGATCCTGATTTTATAACTAAGCTGGGCTAAACATTATTTTTTTGCAATTACTGCGTAATCTCTAGGTCCAAAGATGTAGTTGCTCAACTTGTCATCTGACTTATTGCTTTTATTTTCAGAAGGGTGAAGTCGTAATATTTCGACATTTCTAAACCCAGAAGTTTCTAAGGAGTGTTGTAATAATGCAGGAGGCAGTGGCTTTAAATGTGATGGATCAAGATAAAAAGTAGTGCTCCCTACTGTAAGGTTTTCAGGGTTTGGTGTCTCAAATATTACTATTCCGTTTCTGACTAAGCATCTATGTGCTTCTTTAAAAATCTTTAGCAATAAAGGAAAGGGTATATGTTCAGCTATGTGAAATCCTGTTATGGCGCCATAGGACTGATTTTTCGAATCCTCAAGAAAGCTAATAGCATCACCCTGTTTCGTGGTTAATCCTTTTTTATTTGCACGATTTACCATGTCCATATTAATATCTAATCCCAAGGAATCTATCCCGTTATCTTTAAGAAGACTAATCATCTCCCCTCTACCACTGCCTATGTCAAGCACAGGATTTTGGCTAAAGTCAACTTTGGTTTCCTTTAAGTAGGGCAGATATACTCTTAGATTATCTTTAATAATCTTCTCTTCTCCTCTGAACTTATCTTCAAAATTACTATAGAAAAGATCAAGCAGATGATTGTCTGCAAATAAAGGACTATCGTTAATTACAGTTTTTTTAGTATCTTCAGTATTTCCTGGAATATTAATATTTTTTTCTATAAAAGAAAGTAACTTATTTGTGCTATCCATGTTATTTTGGATACTTTGAATACTCTCTTCTAGACTGGCTTGAATTTTTTTTATTTCATCAAGTATTTTTTCCTGATCACCAACTGTTTTTTCAAGCCTGTCGAGTCTAAAATAAAACTCGCTTTTTGTCTGATTAAATCTTGCTAAATTAGCTGCAAGTTTTATTGAGTCACCCGCAACAGGAATATTCAACAAGGAGCTTTTAAGTTTTTTATTCATTTTATTATTATACCATTCGAGATAACAAAGATTTTTATTTGTAAATAAGTGACCAGGTTTCTTTGGCGCACTTATCCCAACTAAACAGCGCCGCTCTCTCCTGACCTGTTAGCTCATTCTTGTTGTCGAAAGTTTTTGATTCAATAAAATCCTTAATGGCTAAGAATATTTCGTAACCACCACTCCCATTAACGTAGGTTGGAAAGTCGCCAGCGATTTCTGTAATTGACGAATTTTTGTATGAGATAACATCCGTGCCACTTGCCATCGCTTCTAGTAAAGGAAGTCCAAATCCCTCATAAAGAGTGGGATATATAAAAGCATTAGATTTTTCTAAAATTAATTTCTTTTCAGAGTCATTTATTTTTCCAAGGCAAAATAAGTTTTCTCTATATGAGCAACGCTCAATAGCATTTTTGGCATCCAGGCTAATTTCCTTACTACCTTTTGAAAACTCATTTCCACACAGAATAAGTTTAATTGGCCCAATTCGTGCATTATAAAGGTTGAATCCGTATATAAGCTCACCTATCTGTCTTCTGGCATCTGTTGCGCCTATATAGCAGAATGTTGGCAATTCCTTGTTAGTTTCGAGAGCATTTCTTGTATTGTTATTTATCTCGTCTTTACTATCAATAAAAGAGGCTGCAGAATATACAACCTTAATCCTAGACTCTTCTATTCCCAAAACTTTTACTAGGTCATTTTTGGTGTTGTTGGATACGCTGATAATGAGATTAGCTTTTTTTAAATTAGCGACAGCTTTTTTATATTTAACTTCGTAATACCAAGAGCGCACCACTAGTCTTACTCTGCTTCTAATCCTAATATGCCTAAAATAAATGAATTTAGACCATTTTGGTAAGTATAATCCTTTAAAAATAATTGGTATGATGTCGTGCGCAACAATAATGTTCTTACAACCTCGGATGTTTGGCGTGCCTAAAAGATAGTCACATTGGTAGAATGCATCGGGTTTTGTTTTTCTAACCTTTCCAAAATCCTGAACCAAACCGTTTAGGCCATACCGTATCATTTCAATTGGTTTTTTACTAAACTTTACATTCTTAAATAGCACTTCCTCATAATTACCAGGAACTTTAATTTTATAATCTTTGATTGGATTCGAATTATCGTAGCGAATAAAAATGTATGTCAATCCACCATCTTCAGGCAATCTTGCAAGAATATTTAGCAAATAAGCTCCGATGCCACGATTTTGATGCCCTATTTGAAGAGGTCTTAGGTCTATAGCTATTCTCATTTAAGTAGATCCTCGGACATTTCAATTAATCTTATAGCACTCTTGGTCCAGTCAAAATTCATTATTTGTGCGTAGCCTTTATTGATTAAATCATTTCTTGCATCGCTTCTCTCTATTAATCTAGTAATCTGGCTTGAGAGCTCATTATGATCAAGTGCATCAATTTTTATTGCAGCATTGCCGACGGCTTCAGGAAGGGATGAATTATCGCTGGTAATTGCTGGCGTGCCGCAAGCCATTGCCTCAATTGGTGGAATTCCAAAACCTTCATACCTACTAATGTATACAAAAACAGTTGCCCCACTGTAAAGAGAAGGTAGGTCGACATCTGTTACGTATTCAACCGGCTGAATAACTCTTAATCCTCTTTTTCTCATTTCAATGATGTAATCTCGTATTTCATTGTCTAGCCAGCCCTTTGCCCCTATCAGTAGCAGAGAGTATTTTTCTTGTACTTTATTTGGCAGCTGATCGTATGCTTTTAGTAAAGTAATTAGGTTTTTTCTAGGTTCAATATTGCCTACGAATAAAATATATTCTCCAAATATGCCATACTTTGCCTTATTGTAAGAGATCTCTTCTTGAGACCTTCTGTAAAATTTATGCATGTCGACAGCCGGAGATAATATCTCAATGTCTTTTTTCGGGTATTTATAATAACTCACAATCTCGTTAAGGCTATTTTTTGAGATTGTTATGATCTTGCTTGCTCTAGCGACTGAAAGCCCAACCTGATCTACTAAAAATTTCCTGTTTTGAGGCTCAACAAACTCTGGGTATTTAATGAAAGATAAATCATAAATAACTGGAATACTTAACTTGCGGATAGTTGGCCATGAGCTATAGTTTGGAAAAACATAAACTTTCTTACCAAATAATAAGTCAATTGGCGGGAGTCTTCTTCGCTGCTTTAACCCATTAATCATTCTTGAGGGCAAAGGAATTCCCCTGACTCCAAAATTTTCAAAACCATATTTTGTTAGCTTGTGTTTGTTCCTGTATGGCACTCCAATTTCTACGGATACATGCGAATATTCGTCCTTGTATAATAATTTATCCAATGCCTTAAGCAGATCAGCCGTATAGTGACCAATGCCGCTAAAGTGCTCATGAACCAGCACGTCACCGTCGATAAATATTTTTACTCGTTTATTATTCATATATAGATGTATTTATCGTACTAAAAAAAGCTGTTAATAGCCACTCCTTTCCCAGTTAAATCTTATCTAATATTTTATTAGTATTATATCTAAAACTCGGAGCGATGATATAATAATATGTAAATAATGAAAGGTTTAAATGGTTTTTATAATTTACGGAACAACCGGTGAGCTCATAAAGATCACTCCTTTATTGGTTGATTTGAAGAAAAATAATAAGTGCTTTACCGTTGCACTAGTTCAGCAAGAAGAGCAGTTAAAGAAATTTTTTGAAGCTTATCCTCAGGTGCCAAAACCTGATCTATGGCTTGTTAATGGCTACAACAACAAAGATCTAGATAAATTTTATCAAATGCCTATATGGCTGATTAAGGCCTTATTCGCATTTATTAAAAACAGAAAAACTATCTTAGACTCATCTGACCCGATTAGAGAAAAAAATATCGTTCTAGTGCATGGCGACACCATAACAACTGTTGCAGGCTCTCTTATTGCGAAAAATCTTAAATTCAAGCTTGGTCACATAGAATCTGGGCTTAGAAGCTTTAATCTCATGCATCCGTTTCCAGAAGAAATAGACCGCAGAATTGTATCAAAGCTTGCAAGAGTCCATTTCGCTCCAGGCGACACGCCTAAGAAGAACCTCATAGACGCAAAAGTGAAGGGGGAGATAATTAATACGAAAGTTAATACTGTTTTTGACTCTATTGAATATGCAGAAAAGCAGAAGCCAATTAACAGCCTGTCCAATCTGCCTAAAAAGTACGGAGTAATTTCTATTCATAGAAATGAACTCTTGGTTAATAAGGTAGTATTTAAAAAGACCCTCAAAATATTAGCAGAATATTCAAAAAAGCATCATATGGTTTTTCTGCAGCATCCAATAACCCTAGCAAGGATTGAGTCTTTAGGGCTTTCCTATCTGCTAAAAGATGACTTTACCTACATACCCAAGCTAGATTATTTCAGTTTTATGAAACTTTTAAAGGGCGCAGATTTCGTGGTAACTGATAGTGGAGGCCTTCAGGAAGAATGCACCTACCTTAATATACCCTGCCTGGTCCACAGAAAGGCCACTGAGAGGATGGACGGCATCGAAGAAGGCATAGTTCAGCTTTCATACTACGATGACTCTAAACTTAGGAAATTCCTGGATAGTCCCAGTCGATTTAAGAGCAGGGAATATGCTCGACCAAAATCTCCTACTAAAGCTATAGAAAAATACCTAGAAGATAATAGTTTTATTTAGTTTTCTTCTTCAATTATGTAAAGAGGTCTATTTTGGGTTTCGTTGTGAATGCTTTCAATATATATAGCAAGTAGCCATTGGCAGATTAGTATTAACCCAATCAAAAAGCTTAAAAATAATGCCAAGATTGCGCTTCCTGTTATGTTTAAGTTTAATGGATCGCCTAGTAAATATTTCTCGACAACTAAGTACATACTGGCTAAGGCCGAAAGTAGCATTACTGCAAGTCCTAAAATACCTGTTATTTGTAAAGGTTTAGTACTGTTTGATACAAACGAGTGCAAAGCTAATTTTAATAGCTTTCTGTAGCTATATGAAGCTTTGCCACTGTGTCTTTCTGGCGAATTAAAATTCACATAAGTCTTTTTGAAGCCGAGCCAATTGACGAGCCCTCTTGTTATTCTATTATGCTCGTTCAATAGGTTGAATTCATTAATGACCTTCCTGTCAATCAAACTAAAATCAGTTGATGCACTTAGACTATCGCTATCTGAAATTTTTTCCGAAATGAAATAAAATAATTTTGATCCATATCTCTTAATAAAACCCTCTTTCGTGTTAGATTGCCTTACTCCAACAACTATTCTAAAGCCTTTATTCCATTCTTCAATAAACCTGTCTAATGTTTTAATTGGATGCTGGCCATCGGCATCAACAATTACAGCAGCGTCTCCACTTGATTTTCTTAATCCGGCTGTAGTTGCAGCTTCTTTGCCAAAATTTCTTGAGAAGCTGATGAAACGAACATCTTTGTCCTTATCTGCTATATCAGAGATTAAGTCTAGAGATGAATCGCTACTGCCGTCATTTATGTATATTATTTCTTTGTCAATATTTTTTCCTTTGAAATATTGAACAACAGTATCATAATGCCACTTTATGTTACCGGCTTCATTATAGACTGGGATGATTATACTAATTTTTTTGCGGTACATACTCTCTCCTATTATTTAGTACTTTATCTAATAAAACAAATAATGCAAAGCCTCCTAATACGCAAAACAATATTGTTGTAATGAGTATCTTTGGAGTTTTATTAAAAAATAATGGGAAAACTATAGTAGGAACTATCACCATAAAAGCCATTAGCATGCTCTTTCTATTCCTAAGGACCAATAGATAATATGCATAAATCGTAATCGCCACTAATGCTATCTGGAACATGGTGGCAATTACTAAAAGGCTTGATTGACCGACAAATTTATTACCTAGGAAAATCTGAACTATTAACTTTGAGAATAATAGTTCAGCCGAAATTACCAATAAACTAATTATCCCAAGAAATTTATATGCCGTTCCAACTACTTTTTTATTGTTTTTTGAATTATTGATGTCGATTTCCGGCAATAAAACCCAAACCAATAGAAAACAAATGTAATAAACAGAGTTGCTTATGGTGCTTATACCGCTGTATATACCAGCGGTATGCGGGCTAAACATACTTTTGGCATATAATATGTCGATATTTTGAAGAAAGCCAAGCCCGCCTACCACCAATATGGCTTCAATTACATATTTAGATATACTTGCAACGAACTTATTATCGGAAGGCTTAATTCTAGAAAAAACCGAAATTAAATTTGGCAGATTTCTTTTTGTCGAAAAAAACAATATTATCAATCCGCAGACTATTCCAAGAGATATTCCTAGTAGTCCACCGGCAACTCCAAATAAATAAAGAAGAGCTGCTGAAATGATTAATTTGAAAACTGCAGAGGTGAGTGCAAAAAGGCCCACTTTATCGGTCTCTTTATGTCCCTGAAGGTACCCATTCCATACTATCGCTGGTAATGATACAAGGACAATCAAAGCTAGAAGCAAGAAACCTCCACCGCTAACGATCTGCAGCTTATTCTTTAGTACTGGCGACAGAATAATCGTCAATAAGGTTATTATGGCTAACAACCAAATTAATATTTTCAGTATAACCTGTGATTTTTCTCTAGCTTCAATTTCCGAATTAGTCTTCACTAGGTAGATGCTGATAACATTAAATGCTAAAAATATACCTAGTATTTGGTTTGAGAGTGCGCTAATAGTAGTAAAATCGCCAAATTCCCTAGTATTCAATATCCTTGCTGCTACTGGGAAAAGGAGATAATTAAATACTGCACCTAGAATTGATAAAAACACAAAAATAATAGACTTTTTATAGAAGCTAGACAAATATTTAGGAGTGATTAATATAGCCATCCCTCTCAGTCTATATTGACCCAGGGGGTTCTACAATAGTGTGTTAAAATATATCTATAAATTTAAAATTTCTTGGGATTTGATGAACAAAGAATACTTACAAACTTTCGTAAAGAAGACGATACTTTTTTTTAAAAATATATTTGCCGATACCCCTGTACAGAAGTGGAAAGTAACAAACTGGGTTTATGCCAAGGTATATTATTCTGCATTTGGAAAGCAAGATCAGGAGGTAGAGTATCAAGGAGCATCAATGATTCTTCCCGGCCAGGATACAATGATAGTGCCATCAATAGTCGGTGGATATTTTGAAAAAATAGAGCTTGATATCTTTAGAAAATTTATCGAAAAAAGCAAGTACTTTGTTGACGTAGGCGCTAACGTAGGTCTTTATACGGCAGTGGCTTTAAAGACTAACCCAAACATTAATATTTTGGCATTTGAGCCAGTAAAAACCAACGTTGATTATTTTAATAAGAACGTAGCTAAAAATTCAAGCAATAAAAATAATGTTAAGTTAATTAACTCTGCAGTTGGCTCTAAGGTCGGCATTCTTGATCTGTTCATTTCATCAGATAATAGCGCTATACATTCGGCATCGAAAAAACACAGCGGTGGCGAGAATAGCAGTAAAGTTAAGATGACTACAATAGATTCAGCCTTTAAAGACAATAAATTCAACCCAGATATTATAAAAATCGACATTGAGGGATACGACGGCTTTGCAGTAGATGGGGGTTTAAAGACCCTCGGCTCCAATAAACCAGTCCTATTCATTGAGTACGACCCACATGCTCTAACAGAGTGCGGCTATGAACCACAAAAACTCATAAAAACACTCTTCTCTTTATACGAATTTCGTTATGAGTTCAATCAAAAAAAAGGAAGATTAATAAATCTTGAACAAGAATCTTTGAAAAAAATATATGCTAATAAGAATTTGCTATTTTGTAACTCAAAAATCCATCACGCAATAGTTGATAAATTTATTTTAGAAAATCAATGAAAAATATAAGCATTAGTGTCATACTTCCAACATATAATGAGAGCTCATGGCTTCCAAATACTTTGGCTGCACTTGATAAATCGATTTCTAATTCTAAAAATTTAAAAGATGTAGAAATAATTATTGTAGACGACGGATCAACTGATGATACGAAAAAAGTTATCAATAATATATCAAAACAAATCAAAACAAATCTAATCTATATCAAGCAAAAAAATAGCGGTAGATTTTTAGCGAGAAAAAAGGGCATAGAGAGAGCAAATTATGAAGTGATTTTATTCATTGATTCTAGAGTTCATATTGGAACTGAATCATTAAATTATATTAGTCAAAAATTGGTCGATAATCCTGAGAAAAATATCTGGAATGCACATGTTTATGTTTATAAAAAAAATAATATATATGCTAGGTTCTGGGACGTAATAACTTCAGTTGCATGGCATAAATACTTCTCAAATCCGAGAGAAGTATCATATGGTATTGATGAGTTTGATTATTTTCCAAAAGGTACAACGTGTTTCTTGGCACCCAAAAAATTAATAAATGAAGCGATAATTAATTTCGAGAGCAATAGTAACAACTCCAAAGAGTCTAATGACGACACTCTTTTAATCAAGTTTTTAGCTACAAAACAAAACATCAACATATCTCCAGATTTTAATTGCATGTATTTCAGCAGGAGTAGCCTTGATAAATTCTTAAAGCACGCATATCACCGAGGCCAAGTTTTTGTTGATGGTTTTCTCAGAAAGGACGGCAATCGTTATTACTTACCTCTATTATTCTTTCTAATACTATCAGTACCAATTGTTGCCTTACTAGTTGCTTTGCTTTTCAGCGCCCCTTATCTATGTCTTTTTCTGTTACTACTTTTTTTCCTTATTTTATACTTAGTGTTAACCATCTATAAAGTTAAGTCAATTGACTCTTTTTCTTTTCTTTTTTTGCTACCATTATTTGCTTCTGTTTATGGGCTTGGTATTTGGATTGCAACAATTAATAACAGATTGGCCAAAAAACAACATGCTAAATAAACTGCGCCAAACCCAGGTTACTATTTTTGCTATTCTTTCAAAAAAATGGATATTTTTATTATTTGCAATACTGTTCTATTTATTCTTTTGCTGGTATTACATGGGTGCTAGTTTTATGCACTGTGGAAGTAATATTTATGGCTTTGGAGATAGTACTGGTGGTCGTATATGGCAAAGTTCTATTCTCTCAAAAATGTCTCCATTGGGTGGGGCAGAAAAAATGACGAACTTTCCTTCCGGGGATAATTTATACTCACCAGTAAACTATATAGGCCTAAGTCAGGCGACCATGATTAAGGTATCCTCAACAATTGCTGGTCCAGTTTGCGGCTATAATTTGAGCAATATATTTGGTTATCTGGCCACAGCGATTTTAATGCTCCTCTTTATTTATTATTTAACTAAGAATAAGATAATTTCTTTAATTGCCGGGTACGCAGTTTCTTTTACTCCATATATTCAATCAGTAATTGGCGGACATCCTAGCTATTCGCATTCCTGGATTCTGATTGGCATAATTTGGTCAGCCTATCATTTTATGAAATTCCATAGCAAGAAATCAGGATTTATTCTAGCAATTATTCTAGGCTTCTGTAGTTACTTTGATCCATATTTCTCATTAATGTCAGCTACAGTCTTGTTTCCAATTTTTCTCGTCTATTCTCTTTACTTTATGCATGGCTTCTATTCACATAGGATCACCAAAAATCAGATCCTAAAAATATTGAAGAACTCAGCACTTTCATTGGGACTACTGATTATACTTCTAAGTCCTTTGCTTTATGTCGGCATTAAAGAAAATACACAAATAAATGCAAGCGTTGGCGGTCAAAGAGGAAGTGTTTATGCCACGGCAATGATGTGTAGCAATTTGCCTTTGAACTATTTAATTCCAGATCCAAACAATATTTTCTTCATTAAACTATTCGGACCCCATTATACGGCTAGAAATATAGCTCTTAAAAACTGGTGTAATTATGGTGAAAGTAGAACTGCCATTAGTTTAACAATGCTGTTTACTATTCTTTGCGGAGCTATGATTATCTGCTGGGAAAAACTTAACAGAAGAAGGCTGAAATTAAGCGAAAACCTGCCATATAATGTTAAGCCATTTATTATTTCATTAGCATTGATTCTACTTCTAGCATTTTTGATTGGCCTTCCACCAAAAATTGATGGATACTTGATGCTATCAGGAATAGTTCTTAAAATTACTCAAACCTGGAGAGTTTTCGCGCGAGAATATATCGTTATCAATTTAATAGTAGTAATACTCTTTACATTAATATTGAATTTCCTTGCGTCACAAAATATTAAATTTAAAAAATATATTTTAAGTAGCATTTACCTAACTGTCTTTCTTTCCATATTGATTGAGTATCAAATAAATCCACCCTTTAGTCCTTTAACATTCAATTACAATACTGATATATCAAAAATATATAAAACCATTAAAACAGATAATAGTATTAATTCTTACGCTGAATATCCAATAGACAGAACTGGAATTGAGGCTGACTCGTTACTTTATTACTTAACCATGCAGTCGTATGATCGCAAGCCGATATTTAACTCCGCTGGAAATAATCCAGACACCCTAAGCTTTCAAAATTCTTTAAAAGCTCTCAATGATCCACAAACTATACCAATATTAAGATATCTTGGAATTAAGTATATTGTTATCCACGGAGTTTCTAGTGATTACCTAAAGAGCAGTACCAGTGAGCTGCAATTAATTCAGGAGGACAGTCAGCCTATATTTTCGCTAAATATAATAAAAAAAGTTGGAACAACAGGGGTCTTATTAACTAAGATAGTCAATGGCAATAGTCTTGACCACGCTCTTGTTATTAAGCATGGTCTCATAGAAAATCTACTTTTGTTTAAGGATCCTTTTAATATTCAGTATCAATTACAGCCTGATGCCACATTAATGGATGTTCCTTTACTAAATAATAATCTAGGCAAGGATGTTCCAATTTGTTTTGACGCCAAAAATTTCTCATCCATGAGTGATAATAATCTCAAAATTACTATTAACAACAAAGCAGCTCAAAGCTTTTCAATTAACGGAGAATATAAATCTATACGGTTTGTGGCAAAAGAAGGAGATGTCATAACTCTTCATAATCCATTAGACGGTACTTTAATAAACAGCTTAGGATGCAAGTAGCTTAGGTGACTATCTAACCGTTATATTGAAATTCAAATTTATATCGGGCATCCAGGCAATTCCTTCTGCCAAAGGGTCAAAGTATTCTAAAAAATTACCAACGTTTGACTGTGGTGCGGTCATCCAGAATTCGAACGTAGCGGTCTGGCCTGGGGCAACAC
>Ga0194055_10000140_pt1 | contig 53955 bp, 53 predicted proteins | sample SepL449m_MetaG_FD_155482 | JGI IMG/M metagenome (GOLD analysis project Ga0194055, IMG submission 155482) | Anoxic zone freshwater microbial communities from boreal shield lake in IISD Experimental Lakes Area, Ontario, Canada - Sep2016-L442-9m | ecosystem: Environmental > Aquatic > Freshwater >... | reverse complement strand
CTTTCACCGTCACCGGAACTGGCGGACCAGCAATCGAGCTCACATCAACCGACCCAACCGGAGTGATCTTCGCCGGCACCGGAGCCAACACCTTCAACGGCGACGCGCCCGGCCGCGCCGTCAGCCTGTATTACAACGCTCAGACAACGGGCACCACGTGGCACCTCAGCAGCGCCCTTGGTGCAACGTTCATCCTCTCGTACCTCGATGTTTCAGGCACGCTCGTCGTTGATGCAGGAACCATCATCAAAACTCCCGATCAAGCCATCACCGTTAACGACGGCGGATCCTTGACGGCCAATGGCACCACCATTGCACCCATTACCATCACGTCGATCAATGACGACACGATTGGCGGTGACACCAACGCCGACGCTGCTGCCACGACTCCGGCTGCCAACGACTACATCGAAGCCATCGGCATCATTAGCCCAACGAGTTCGGCCACAACGCTCAACCACATCACCATTCGGTATGGCACCAGCGCCGTGTCAGATGAATCAGGTTTCGGCGTCGGTTCGGTCACCATCACCAATTCGCAAATCGGTGGACCGGTGTCATTCCAGTACGGCATCGTGTTCCAAGCCACCTCGAACACTTTCACCGTCACCGGAACTGGCGGACCAGCAATCGAGCTCACATCAACCGACCCAACCGGAGTGATCTTCGCCGGCACCGGAGCCAACACCTTCAACGGCGACGCGCCCGGCCGCGCCGTCAGCCTCGTTTTCAACACACTCCCCGTGGCCAAGAATTGGCACCTCAGCAGCACCCTGGGCGCAACGTTTTTGCTTTCCTATTTTGATGTTTTCGGCACCTTGATTCTTGACGCTGGAACCATCATCAAAACTCCCGATCAAGCCATCACGGTCGAAGACGGCGCAACACTCGCAGCTAAGGGCACGTTGAGCGCTCCAGTAGTGATTTCCTCATTACGTGACGACGCCGCCGGTGGCGATACCAATGGAGATGGGAGCCGAACCATCCCCGCGAGCGGGAACTATCAACTAGCGGTCGAATTTTACAACGCAGTTGCCGGTGACAGCCTCGACGGCGTTGCATTCCGCTACGCGACTACTGCAATCGTCGTCGACTGGCTCGATGCATTCACCATTAAGAACAGCCAGTTCGCGTTCACCTCCGATGCACTCGTCGTCTACGGCACGGCCGATAATTCCCCGACACTCGACCTGTTGGACTGCCCACCGGACTATCTATCGTTCGTTACCGCTTCGAACAACTGGTTCGGGTCCGCGGGTGTCCCAGGTTCGAGCTTCAGCCTTGCGGGCTACGGCGGCTTAACCATCCCAGTCCCGTTCAAAGCTCTGTACACACCCTATTCGGCGATGATTTCAGCGGGCATCGCGTACCCAAGCGCAACCAACGCGATTCCCTGGACGATGTACAGCTGCCAAACAGCTGCGGTGCCGCCGGTGCCCGTTGACTTCCCAATTTCGGTAGTACGCAACGCAACTCCGGCGACTGCGGCGCTTTGGCCCCAATACGCCCAATAAGCACGCTCTAGCCGCAACTCACCCCGTCGGGAGCGACTCCGGGTGACTCGCCGATGGCATCAGTAATCGTCGCGGGAGCCGACGTCGTGGTCGATTTTGATCCACCGGCAGCAGTGGTTGACGACTGGCCAGTCACGAGTTTCCCGGCATCGTCGATGATCCCACCGAAATCTTTTCCGAGAACGAGTCGAATCTCACCGTCAGCGAGCGTGGAATCATCAATCACATCCGCGCCGCCACTCACGTGACCCGCCACGACGACCGCCTTGTCATGACCACCTGAGCCAATCCTGACCTGGGAATGAGTAATCGTTGCAGTCCCTGTATCAACGCTCGTGATGGTAAACCCCAACGACTGCAATGCAATTTGAGATTTTCCCCCGACACCGGCACCGGCACCGCTGTTTCTCACTGACAATGAAATGGTCGACGGCGCTTCTGCTGTTGGCGTTGCAATGCCCTTGAACAGGTCAAAAATGGGTTGGGCTTCTTTTTCGTCGAGGCGCAACACATCGGCACCGCCACTGGTGCGAAATGGTGTCGTCGGAACGGTGTGACTCACCATCTGATTACCAGTAAATGCCTTGAATTGTTTGCCCAGAGCCAACATGGTGTCGACGCCAAAAGCGGAATCAACCGTCAAGTTTTTGACCGCCGCGTTAATCAGGCTATTGGTCCCGGCCAAGTCCAGGCTCACCGCCTTGGTCGCGGCGCGATCGATCACATCGCGCATGAATGCTTGTTGGCGAGTAATCCGACCCAAGTCTCCAGTTGGGTCGGACTTCCATTTGCCCGTCTTCGGCTCCTTATATTCAAGGTGGCGTGCTCGAGCAAACGCGATCGCTTGCTCACCACCCAATGTGACGCATCCGGGTGACTTCACATCGAGCCCCGAATTATCGTCACGCATGGCCTTGTCGAAATACATTGGAACGCCACCAATGGCGTCCACAACACCCTTGAAACCCTTGAAATCAACCTCGATGTAATGGTTGATCGGGATACCGAAATCGCCTTGAATCGTATCGATCAGACGCTGCCGACCATTCGACAAGCTGTAGGCCGTGTTGATGCGTTGGCTCTCACCGGTGCCCGAGATTGGAACCCACAAGTCCCTCGGCAGGGAAACCATGTCGACGGCATGGTTTTTCGGATCAACCCGCAAAATGATGATGGTGTCAGAGCGCTGACCGCCCGGAGCTTCATTTCGACCGTTGAACGCGTTGTAATTCGGATCACTTTTTTGTAACGCTTCGCGGCTGTCCGATCCCACGATTAAATAATTTTGCGGCGCCGACGAAGCAACTTTGGTGAGGTTCAAGTCTTCTTTGTTGATCTGACTGAACCGGAAGATTCCATATCCCACGATGCCAACGCCGGCGACGATGGCAAGCACAAGAAACAGGCTGACGCCAGCGACCGTTCGACGGGCCCACTTTCGTTTTTGAGGCTCCGACGTCGGCGCTGCTGGCGACGTCGGTCGACCATTTCGTCGGGCCGTGGGGGGAATCGGGTCCATGGAGGTTCTGAGGGTACTCCGGCAACTTGTCCAGTCGTGGTCACCCCAGCCCACGGCTACCCCTTATTCAGAACCCTTCCGGCACTTTTGGCTCCTTGGGAAGGCCCAATACCCGTTCACCAACAATATTTCGTTGGATTTGCGAGGTACCTCCCCAGATTGTCTCGGAGCGGGAAAAGAAGAATGCCGACTGCATTACCGAGGACGGGTACCGATTACTTGTCCGGCGAGCGCCGTAACCCGGCACCGATTCCTCGATGTTTGGATTGCCGGTCAGAATTTGCCCTTCGGGACCACAAATATCAATGGCGAGATTCATCACCTGTTGGTGGTATTCGCTCCAAAACATTTTGTTGGTAGCTCCGAGGACCGCCATACTCAGGTCTTTCGTCTCCTGAACAATCGAGGTCAAGGTGCGCAATCCGTTGATTCGCATGATCTGAACCTTGGTCCACGCTCGGGCGAGGTCTTGGCGCACAAACGGATCCTCAATCCGCCCATTGGCGCGAGCCGCATCGATAATCATTTCGAGTTCTTTTTCAAACCGCCGATACCCGGTCGTCGCCGATGTACCGCGCTCAAAGCCAAGTGTCGTCATCGCCACATTCCACCCGTTGTTCACGCCACCGACGACGTTTTCTTTCGCGCATCGCGCGTCGGTGAAAAACACCTCTGCGAATTCGGCTGCTCCGTCAATCTGATGAATTGGCCGAACTTCGATCCCCGGTTGATTCATCGGACACAACAGATACGAGATGCCCTTATGTTTCGACGCGTCCGGGTCAGTACGACACAGCACGAAGATGTAATCAGCCACAAACCCTTGAGTTGTCCAGATCTTTTGTCCATTCAGTACCCACTCGTCGCCATCGAGTACCGCTTTGGTTGAAAGCGCAGCTAAATCTGAGCCTGCGTCGGGCTCGCTAAAGCCTTGGCACCATGCAATTTCGCCCGAGAGGATCTTCGGCAAAAAGAACTTTTTCTGTTCCTCGGTCCCCCACTGCAGGATCGTCGGACCAACGAGAGTGTCGCCGAAGAAGTCGGCCCGCAGCGGAGCACCGGCCTTTGCGAATTCCTCGTTGAGGACGACGGCTTCCATGGTCGAGAGTCCCTTGCCGCCATATTCAGTTGGCCAGGTCGCGCAGATCCATCCGCCTTCGAACAGGGTTTGGGTCCAACTTGTCTGGAACGCCAACTTCTCCTCGGCGTTCATCGAGAAGTCCGGATCAAACCAGCCAGCGGGCAAGTGTTCGACCAGCCAGGCACGAATGTCGAGTCGGAACGCTTCAGCTTCAGGGGGATAGGTCAGGTCCATGTATTCCATCCTGACCGATGACATCGGGGCTGGTCGAACTGTGGCCGAGGTTTCGAATGAATGGGCCGAATCAACAAGCAAAACCAACGAGCAAAAAAAGCGTGCCGGGTTAGTACGTGTGACCCGGCGGAGGTGCCATTTCCGAACCGGCTGGGGCTCGAGCATCGTTGGGAACCTCATGCGGCGTTACCGGGCGATCGGGAATGACCACAACAAACCCGCCAGCATCAATCGTGCGCCATGAGACCCCAAGCGAATCGAGTGCCCCGGTTAACGCCGTGAGTTGCGCGTCGCCTACCGGCACAACCCACGCCACTTCGTCGCTGGCCTCGACAGCCGCGAGATAGTGCGAAGAGCGATGCGTTCCGGCGGACGGAACTGCTCGAATTCGTTCCGAACTTTCAAATGCCAACCGATAGGCGATCCAATAGTCCGCATACACCGCATCGATGTGCTCGCTATCGAGCACCGAAATCGCACCGCTCAAGTCATCCACTGCGCCTACCTTGAACACCGTGCCTGGTGTTTCAGATACGGCATACAAACGCGCCAACCCGACACCCGTGACGAGAAGCGCTATCACGAGCAGCGAGATCGCTCGATTCCGAGTCACCGCCAGTCGAGCGACAACCAAACACAAGAACGGCGCAATAAAAAAGAGATAACGCAGGTTGGCCTGCGCCATGGCGAACGGGACGACCGCTAAGAGGAATGGGAAACAGACCAGACCGACGACATCAGGCGGGGCGACCGGATACGACGAATCGCGATCTCGCCAAGCTGCTCGAATGGCCAAGCCAACGGCGCCCAATGCAATGACCGCCACCAAGATGCCGGCAATTCCGCCAATCCACTGCAACGTCCCCATTGAGCGAAAGCCCAACTCGGCGGGAAGTCCATCAGTGAAAAACCAACCCAAACGGGTCAAGTAAGTGCCAGTCGGCGGAAAGCCATCTGAATCGTGCAGCGAAACCAAGCCAGAACCCAAGTTGGTCGCCAGCCACGGAAGCGCTCCAACAATCGCTGCTACTAACGCGACGCCTGCCATCGTCCAGCGCGGCAACACAATCCACCAACGCTGGCGAGAGCCCACCACAATCAGCGCCACTGCAGGTACAACGAAGTAGACGATATTTGGACTGCTCCACCAACCGATGCCGATCGCTAGTCCGAATCCAGCCCACTCAATCCACGCTCGGCGGGCGCGTCCTTCAATCGCCCAAATGCGCAACGCGAGCAACATCGCGACCAATCCAAGCGTGACGGTCGGGACGTAAAACAGCATTTCGCGCCCGCCAAACCACACTGATGCCGCCGGCCAAATCCAAGCCAACAGACCCGCAATTCGCGCACGCGCTTCAGGCATGATCCGTCGGGCAATTCGCCAGATCAGAACTGCATTGAGAACACCCAGCATCAAGGTTGGTGCGCGCAGAGCGGCGACCGACGAACCGAACGCTCCGATACTCACTGACACCGGAACCAGTTCGAGTGTGCCGCCGTAATGTTGCCCCGCGAAATACGCTGGGAAACCGCCGTTGAAGAGCTGACCGAAGTCGAGATGCCTCGCCATCAGGCCGGCAACAGCTTCATCGGAGTCTGGGCGACCAAGCGGACCCATCATCACCGCGACCCGGACAATGACCCCGACGAGCGCGACCAAACCGACCATCCAACCATGAGGTCCAGGCCACATCGGCTTCGCAGCGCCTAACGAGCTGCGGCCCTCCGAATCCACGATCGAAGATTTCACCTCGCAAGTCTCGCGCTTGAACCAGACCCGTGCGCGGCCGCGTAGGCTACTTGCCATGTCGACGACCGAGGCTGCAACTCCTTCGCCAAGTTCTCCACCCCCACGCGAACGGTGGACTAACCAGTGGAAAGAACTTTTCTCTGAGGTCATTACGACTGGCCTCTGCACCGGATGCGCAGGCTGCGTCATCTCGTGCCCCCATGACGTCATTGGCTATGACCATGAAGCAGGCGGGTATAAGCCATTCCATCTTGAGCAAGAACTCGGTGCTGACAATTGTTTGCACGGCGAGAAGGGCTGCACGTCATGTACACGGGCATGTCCGCGCTTTCGTGCATGGGAGCCCCAAGCTGATGAGCATCTCTTCGGTCGCGAACGCGATGCCGATGAAGTTGCAGGCATTTACAACGACATCTTGCTCACACGCGCAAGTGACGACATGGTGCATCGAATTGGGCAAGACGGCGGACTCGTCTCGGCGATTCTGATCTGGGCGATCGAAAAGGGTTACATCGATGCCGCGCTTACCAGCTACGTCGATGACTCCGATGGTTGGAAAGCAATCCCCGGAGTCGCCACTAACCGCGAAGAGATACTGGCCGGAGCGGGAAGCCGCTATACCTATTCGGCCAACACGCTGGCGATGCCCGAAGCGATCGAACGCGGTTTCAAAAAACTTGCTCTCGTAGGAATGAGTTGCCAATCATCGGTGCCGCCGGTCATGTGGGCTCGCAAAGTCGGCAAAGTCAGCAAGCCGATCGTGTTCAATATCGGACTGTTGTGCTCCAAGAGCTTCGACGACGCAATCTTTGAAGAACTCTTCGAGGCGAAGTACGGATTACAAAAACACCAGATGGTGAAGATGAACATCAAGGGTGTGTTTCAAATTTGGATGAAAGACGGCAGCTTCCACGAAATCAACCTCAAGGAATGCCATGCATGGACCCGAGAAGGCTGCACCTACTGCCCGGATTTCGCCGCTGAGCATGCCGATATTTCAACTGGCGGCATCGGCAAGGACAACGACTGGACGCTTACGATCGTCCGCACCGAACTTGGGCGCGAGATCATGCAGCGAATGATCGCGGACGGATCGATTATCTCCCGTGATGCGAATGACGACCCCGCTGCAATTGCGTTGATGCGCAAGTTGGCTGAGAAAAGCCGCGCTCGTTGGCCAGCGTGGGCCGCGGGTTCAGTCCGAGTTGGTTTACCTGAACCGAAGGTCAAGGCAAAACCCTAAAGGCACAAGCCTGACCGAACCTGTCAGCTCAGGGTCGTGGACGGAGCGAGGGGCGCCGTGCCCGAAGTACTACCCGCTGGTTTGGGATAACCAACTGCTGAACACGCCGACGCATAGCCCTGCTGCACGAAATCCGGCAGGCTGTTCGGATCGCTGATGAGATTTTTGTTGATGGTGTTGAACGTCGGGCCGGTGTAATTTGCGAACGTTTTTGATCCATCAGGATTCGTCCGATTGTTCTTATCGGAATCCGACGCGGGTACGTTCACCATCGTCCAGTCGATCATGCACTGACACAGTTCAGTCGATGCCAATGTCGTCGCTGTACTTGCGCCAGTGCAGCCTTGGACAAAGTTGTACTCATCAACAGGGATCGGGTTTCCCGGCGTCGTGGTTTCATAACTCTGTGGGGTGTTGTCATGAGCACAGCCCGCACCAAGCAGTGCCATAACCGCGAGCGCTGCCACGAGGGTAGGAATGCGACGATGGGAACGGCGGGAATCGTGAATCATGACGGAATCGAGCCTCAGGTATGTGGGAAACAAAGCAAGTTAGAAGGCAAAGCGCCCAGTTAGTTGATCGGGACGCTGACACGGTAGTCGCCGCGCCAGACGGTCAACCAATAGCCACCAGTAAACGTGCCGCTTATCGATCAGCCAGCACGCGCGCCCGCACGAAAATATCGTCAAGCATTGGCTCAGTGAGACGCCCGGTGAAGGTGTTTTGTTGGCTCACATGATAGGAACACACCAGTGTCCTCGTTCCCGCCTCGTTTGGTTCGAGCGGCACTTCAACGCCGTGGCCGAATTGGGGTCGCGGGCGCAAATCAAGCATGGCCGTAAGCACATCAAACCCAAATCGACCGAGCACCACATAAACTCGAGCATTGGTCAGGATTGCGAGTTCGCGCTTCAGAAATGGAGTGCATCGGTCGCGCTCGTCGGGTGCGGGTTTATTCGCAGGTGGTGCGCAACGAACCGCTGACGTCACGAAACAATCTTTCAGGACCAAGCCATCGTCACGTCCGACACTCTCCGGACGGTTTGCCAACCCCGCGCGCCAAAGTGCCCGATAGAGCCATTCACCCGAACGGTCACCGGTGAACATACGACCCGTCCGATTGGCACCGTGAGCAGCCGGCGCCAATCCGACCACGACAATCGAAGCGTTCGGGTCGCCGAAACCCGGCACGGCTCGCCCCCAATATTCCTCGTCCCGAAACGAGGCGCGCTTGTCAATCGCGACTCGCTCACGCCATGCCACGAGCCGCGGACATGCACGACAATTCACGATGTCGGCCTCAAGCTGCTCCAATGCGTCCACTCCATGATCGTAGAAGCATCAGTCGCCGTCCGTTTCCCTTCCAGATGCCGATAACTTAGGCACCCTCATGGCGCGCCCAACGAACCACAAACCACTCCCAGCAACCACGGTGATTCTCGTCCGACATGGCCAGACCCCGACGACTGGCACCACGCTTCCTGGCCGAGCGCCGGGGCTACACCTTTCTGATCGCGGGATCGAACAAGCAAGCGCGGTCGCAGCGCGAATCGCCAAACTCGAAAACGTCGCCGCGGTCTATGCCTCTCCCCTTGAACGAACTCGAGAAACTGCGGCGCCGATTGCCAAGGGCTTGGGGCTGCGAGTTCGCGTCGAGCGCGGCCTTCTGGAATGCGATTTCGGCGAATGGACGGGTCGTAAGCTCAAAGACCTCAACAAGCTGCCGGAATGGAAAACCGTCCAGAGTTATCCGAGTGGTTTCCGATTCCCCGGTGGTGAATCATTTTCGGAGATGCAACTACGAATGACTTCGAGTTTGGCTCGGCTCGCGTCCGCTCACCGCGGTGAAACTATCGTCGCGGTTTCCCACGCCGACCCCATCAAAGCCGCGCTCGCCGACGCGCTCGGCACCCATCTTGACTTGTTCCAACGAATCGTGATTTCACCCTGCTCGGCCAGCGTTATCTGGTACGGCGGAACCGGTCCGGTTGTGCTCACGTCCAACAGCACCGGCGAAGACCTGGCCAACCTCGGACTGTCATGAGCAGCTCATTCGACTTCGCGAGCCCAGATCATTTCACTGCCGGCGCCGTCGGACCCCCCGGCCAGCGCGTGTTTTTTCTGCAAGCAAGACAGGGCGGAGAAGTCGCCAACATCCGACTTGAAAAGCAACAAGTTGCCGCCCTTAGCGATTACCTGGCGGGCATTCTCGCCGATTTGCCTGATCCCGATTCGATCCCCGATGGCGTCACATTCATCGAACCCGCGATTGAGGAATGGGTCGTCGGAGCGCTAGCAGTCGCCTATGAAGAAGACGAAGATCGCATCTTGATCGTCGCGGAGGAACTCATCCTCGGCGACGACGATGTCGATCCCGATACCGACCCTTCACTAGTCGTATTCAGAGATCTCGACGATCCTGCATCTGCCCGATTTCGCGTCACCCGGGGCCAGGTCATGGCATTCGTGAGGCATGCGGCCCAACTCGTCGTATCAGGTCGACCACCATGCCGACTCTGCGGGAAACCAGAAGATCCCAACGGCCACGCGTGCCCACGCCTCAACTAGCAGCCGTGTGACCGTGACCAACGATCCAGTCGACCCGAGACGTTTGTTGCTTACGGGCGAAATTACCGTGCAAGGCCGTATGCCGTGGAGTTCGAATGGAACATTCCTCATCGAAGCCCGCCTCGGCGATGCCAAAGGTCAAGCCGTCTATAAGCCATACCGAGGCGAGCGACCGCTATGGGACTTCCCAGGAGGCCTCTATCGACGAGAAGTTGCGGCCTTTGTGCTCAGCGACGCGCTGGGCTGGGACATCATCCCGCTGACCATCATCCGTGATGACGGTCCGATGGGCGAAGGGTCGCTTCAACAATTCGTCGATGCCGACTTCGAGCAGCATTACTTCACGTTGTATGAAAACAGCAGCAACCACGAACAGCTGCGCACGATGTGCGTATTCGATCTGTTGGCGAACAACACCGACCGAAAGAGCGGCCATTGTCTGGTTCAATCCGACGGCCGCATTTTTGGCATCGACAACGGTTTGAGCTTCCATGAGGAATTCAAACTCCGCACCGTCATTTGGGAATTCGCCGGCGAGTCAATCCCTGACCGACTCTTGGATGACATCGCCCGACTGATTGAAATCGGTTTGCCGTCAGCGCTTTCCGACTTAATCAGCGAAGGCGAACGCGAAGCATTGCTAGACCGCGCCGCAGCAGTACTTGCCGATCAGACATTTCCGACTGACCCGACCGGCCGGCGATACCCGTGGCCGTTGGTCTAAACGTCAGCAATCAACTCGGTTGCGAATTCTTCATGATCCAACTTGGCCAAGAATGCGATCCAGATACGGACTGGCGAATCGAGCGTCGGGATCAAGTCGCGCCCGCATGGACTGGAACTCTCCCCAACGGGGATAGAGCGTGGCTAACGTTTCCGCCGTTTGGAAATGCATTTTGCCCCAATGAGGGCGTCCGCCGTAGTCGTCCATGATCGACGCCACACCTTGGAAATACTGGTCGTATGCCATGCCCTGGTAGACGTGAACTGCGATGTAGGCGGTCGAACGACCGAAGGCGGTACTGAGCGGAATATCGTCGGCCGCAACCACTCGAACTTCGACCGGGAAGAAAATCTGTACTCCTTGCCGCTTCACAAGTTGTCGCACTCGGTTCAGCGCTTCAACCAAGTGTTCGCGAGGGATTGCGTACTCCATTTCATAAAATTTGACCAGACGTGGACTCGTAAAAACCTTGTCGCTTCGATCGATGTAGTCGGCGGTTCCAGTTCCCGGTATGAGCCGGGCCATGCGGCGGCCCAAGGTTGGGTGGATTCGACCCGCGCGACAGGTCAGATCAAACCCGATATTGGTCAACAGATAGTCATCTCGAAATGAGCGCCATCGACTTCGGGGAGCGACTGGTTCGATCGTCCGCTGATTCCGTTTAGTCAGTGCCCAACCGGTGTTCGGAATCCAAAAAAACTCGAAATGATCATGGGACTTGATCTCGTCATCCCAACGTTCGAGCACCGCATCGATGCGCTCTGCTTTTTCGATGGCATGCACATTGAATGCCGGCACACATTGGATCGTCACGGTCGAGACAATGCCCAAAACTCCGACCCCGACCCGAGCTACGTCCAGCACATCTGGATGTTGATTGAGGTCAGCTTCGATAATCGACCCGTCCCCAGTAACCAATCGAAGTCCGATAACTCGGCTCGAAAGATTTCCAAATTGCAATCCGGTGCCGTGAGTTGCGGTCGAAATGGCTCCTGCGACCGTTTGATACGAGATGTCTCCTAAGTTCTCGAGTGCCAATCGGTGACCCGCAAGCAGTTCGTTCAGCTTTCCAAGCGACATCCCTGCCTGAACGGTAACGGTTTGTTTGCCAGCATCGACCGCCAGCAGGCAGTCATAACGACTCAGGTCGACCATGTAGCCATCGGTGCAAACCAATGGCGTAAATGAATGACCGCTTCCAACAACTTTTACCGCGACCTGTTGGGAGGCCGCGCGCTCAACCACGGCAACCAATTCGGCTTCAGTCCTCGGTTGCTCGATCCGTAGCGGTGAACACGACTGGTTTCGGGCCCAGTTCGACCAGCGTGGCCGAACGGTCACCTTTCGATCCGTCATCGGCCAATCTTACGTGCCGGGCAGTCGCCGAGCTCAGTCGCGCTCGCCGCCTCCCCCCGTGCTCGGTCCATTCATGTCAACACCAATCCAAGTCGCCTTCGCTCCACTGTGACCAACCTGATAGGTCGCCACCATGCCACCGAGCGCGCAGAGCACGGCCAAGACTGCGAGCACAATCGATACAGGTCGATACCACGACGGCGACTTGTCATCTTTGGCAGTTGCACGCGTCACGAACCAATGCAGCGCCATCACCGTGCATGCGATCGCCATAATTCCGAACGCCCATGGCAAAATTGCTTCGCCCATCTCGACGTGTTCGCGCACCAAACGCGTGGGCTCAACGTGGTTCGCCAAGGCCTCACCGCTTTTTTGCGCAAGGCCAACGGCGCCGAAGGCTCCAACCGAAAGAACCGCAACCGTCCAACCGAAGACGCCACGCGCCCGTGACCAAAGGGCGGTGATAACCGTGCCAATCGCCACTAACGGAACCAGAACTACCGCTGCATGCACAATAAGCGGATGGGCCGGAATCCCGAAAAGACTGTTTATCTCCATCCCGTCAGTGTGGCCGAGATCGCGCTCTGTACGCGACCTCTCGTTAGCCGCGAGCTTTAAGCGCTTCGATCAGCGCCGGGATGACCTTGTTCACATCGCCGACAATGCCGAGGTCGCTAATCGAGAAGATCGGCGCTTCGGCATCTTTGTTAATGGCGATGATGTTTTTGGAACCTTTCATCCCGACCATGTGTTGCGTTGCCCCGGAGATTCCGGCCGCGATGTACACCGTCGGCTTTACGACCTTGCCGGTCTGACCAACTTGGTACGAGTACGGGACCCAACCAGCGTCAACGATGGCCCGCGATGCACCTGGCGCAGCACCGAGAAGCTTGGCGAGGTCTTCGATGAGTTCGTATTTCTCCGCTTCGCCCAGACCGCGGCCACCCGAAACGACAATCGACGCGTCTTCGAGTTGTGGTCCCTGGCGTTCTTCGACATGACGCTCAGTGATACGAGCTGTTCCCGCTGCTCCAGTATCGGGGATTGAAATGGCATTGACCGTGGCCGGCGCCCCGCCAGATTCTTCCGCGACAAATGACTTCGGTCGAAGCAACGCAAGGTGAGGTCCGTCACCAACGAATCGCGTTGCGACATTGGTCGTTCCGCCAAACACTGGTTCGACGACGCTAAGCGCGTCTCCGTCGAGCACGAGGTCAACCGAATTGGTCAACACTGTCTTGTCGAGTGCGACCGACAGGCGGCCGGCGATATCGCGCCCAGCATAGGAAGTGGCGAACAACATCGCGTCAGGGGCACCTAATGCTTCAGCCGCTGCTGCGATTGCCGCAGCTACAGGAACACCGACGAGCGCTCCGCCGAGATCGCCGGTGGTGTGCACGGTTGTTGCTCCGTGTGCACCAAGGGTGGCCGCGATTGCATCGGCATCGCCGCCGGCATAGATCGCTTCGACGGTGCTTGCGAGTTCGCGAGCCTTGGTAAGGATTTCGAGGGTGGACGACGACACCTTGCCGTCAGTCGCCTCAGCGAAAACCCAGATCTTTGCGAGAGTCATGATCAGTTATCTCCTAGATGACCTTGAGATTGTCGAGATAGGCAACGATTTTTTCGAATCCGGTGCCATCATCTTCGATGACCTCGCCCGCTTGTCGGGACGCCGCGGCATCGATAGCGATGATTTCTTGATGAGCACCAACCCAACCGACTTGGGAGGCATCAATGCCAAGATCGGCAGCGGTCACTTCGTCAACGGGTTTGCTCTTGGCCGCCATGATCCCCTTGAACGAGGGATAACGCGGCTCGACCACACCAGCGGTCACCGATACAACGGCAGGGAGCGGACATTCGACATCGTCGTAGCCGGCTTCGGTCTGTCGCTCGACTTTGACCATCGCTCCGTCAACCGCGATCGACTTAGCAAAAGTGACTGACGGGAGTCCGAGCAGTGCAGCAATTTGCTCAGGCACCGTGCCGGTGTAGCCGTCACTTGATTCGGTAGCGGTCAGCACAAGGTCAGCGCCCTCGACGCGTTTGATCGCAGCGGCGAGCAACTTGGCGGTGCCAAGGGCATCGGTGCCAACCAAGGTTGGATCGCTGATGAGAATCGCTTTCGCGGCACCCATCGCCAGCGCGGTACGCAATCCGCTCACTTCGCTGTTGGGAGCCATCGAGACCAGCGTGACCTCGCCGCCACCAGCGGTGTCGACGAGTTGCAAGGCCATTTCGACGCCATAGGAGTCGGACTCATCGAGGATGAGTTTCCCGTCTCGCTTGAGGGTCTTGGTTTCGGGATCCATCGCACCCGGGTCAGCCGGGTCCGGAATCTGTTTGACGCAGACGACAACGTTCATGGGTGACATTCTTCGCGGCAATCGCACCGTCCGCCAAATCGAGCGATAGGCAGTGCTGCTACGGTCACTGTGCAGTGAGGATCCTGCTGCTCGTCAACTCATCGGCATCGTCGGTGACGGCCCGTGGACGCGTCATGATCCAGAAGGCACTTTCGGCCGATCATGAGGTGACAATGGCCGAGACGAGTCGCCGCGGACATGCCACTCGTTTGGCCCAAGGTGCGGCAGTCGAAGGCATCGATGTCGTGGTAGTCCTCGGCGGAGACGGCACGTTGAATGAGGCAGCAAATGGTCTGGCCGGCAGCGATACCGCGCTCGCCGCGCTTCCCGGTGGTTCCACAAATGTTTTTGCGCGTACGCTTGGTTTGCCCGACGACGCGATTGAAGCAACCGTCGTAGTGCTCGACGCGTTAGCGCAAAACTCCATCCGTCGCGTCGGACTCGGAATGGTCAATGGTCGTTATTTTCTGTTTCATGCCGGCATGGGGTTCGACGCTGCGGTCATCGCGCGGGTCGAACGTCGCGCGTCGCTAAAACGCTATGCGAGTCATCCGCTCTTTCTTTTTTCGGCATTTGAAACGTGGTTCCGGGGATATGACCATGAACGGCCACACTTCGCGGTGCATTTCCCCGATGGTGATGTCATTGATGACGCGTACTTCGGTGTTTGCCTCAACACGAATCCCTATACCTACCTCGGAGCACGGCCGGTCAACGTCGCGCCAGGCACCAACCTCGACACTGGCCTAGCCATGGTTTCGATGCGTTCGCTCGCATTGCCAACGATCGTTTCGATCGGGTTGAGCACTCTGGGATCAGGGCAACGACTGCGCAAGCATCCCGCAGTTGACCATCGCAGCGATTTGTCGTCAGTTCGCATCGAAGGCTTTGGGCCATTTCCCTATCAGGTCGATGGTGACTATCTCGGCGAGGTCAGCGCGCTCGAGTTCCAGCACAAAAAGGACATCCTGGCGCTCGTCATTCCGTGATCGCGGGCTTTGGATAGACCGATCGGGCACAGCGCCAAATCGCGGTTCCATTACCGATGCAAGTCGATGACCGATCGTGCAGTGTCGACAACATTCGTGATGACGCCATCGACACCAAGATCACGCAGTTCCGCGATGCGAACTGGATCGTCAACGGTCCAGGGAAAAACGCGAAGGCCCGCGTCGGTAGCCAACGTCATAAACGCCGCGTCAACCGTCGGGTGCCAGGGGTTCATCGCGGTGTGACCCTGTGACGCCGCCTCAGCAATCGCGGCGGCGGGGTCGGCAAGTTCAAAGCGAAGCCAACCGGTGGGAACTATCGACGCACGCGAATGAACCGCAGCGATTGTTCGCGGATTAAACGACGTGACGAGTACCCGACTCAAGTCTGTTCCCACGATGCCAGCTTGGCTACTCGTCGCCGCCCGTCGCACGAATAGGTCCGCCAACTGCTCGGCGACGTGATCGTCAGGATCGAAATCGGGATCGCTGGGATCGTTCTTAATTTCCGCATTGATCCCCATCGTTCCGCATGCGTCGAGCGTGTCGATGAGCGACGGGACAGTTTTCGGAAGCTGCTCACGATCGAGTTCGACTATCACCCGACCATCGGGCAATACCGCGTCGTGGTGCACCACCAACGACCCATCGGCGGTGCGGCGGACGTCGAACTCCACCCAGTCCGCACCGAGTTCGGCGGCTCGACGAAACGCTTCCAGGGTGTTTTCCGGACACACTGCCGAAGCGCCCCGATGGGCAATAACCATCGTCCCAATGCCAGAAAACCCGCCAACCGCCAGTATCGGCCGATCACCGCTGTCGTCCATAAACCCACCTCAGATCCCCGTTAGCGCCTCGATTTGGATGCACAGATTCAATGGTAAACCCAATGTTCGCAAGCAAAATTGGGCCAACGAGACAAATGTCATAGTGAAAGATTTGAGAAAGCCCTTGATCCGCCCCAATGCCGACGGTAGGTTCTCCTCGTTCCAGCTACACGTGTGCAATCGTGCACGGTGGCATGTGATTCGCTTCACGATCGTCGCCTGCGCGGCCTCGGGGAGCCCGAACTCTCGGAGGCATCGTGGCGCTCGCCTCGGCCGATTCCCTTTCACTTTCGATTGATCTTGACCGGTGGCGCGATGTGGCGTCATGTCGTGATACCGATCCCGATCTGTTCTTCCCTGTCGGCACAACTGGCCCGGCTATCGAACAAATCGCGGCAGCAAAGAACGTGTGCGGTGACTGCGATGCCAAGGCACCGTGCCTTGAATTTGCTCTTACCACCAACCAAGACTCTGGGGTTTGGGGCGGCACATCTGAAGAAGAGCGTCGCAAGCTTCGCCGCCAATGGATGGCGGCTAAGCGCCGAGCTTCAGCCTGATACTCAGCTGAGTTCGCACAGTCTGCGGCACCGATCAACGATCCTCCACCTCGGGGGATCGTTTCGCGTCGGGATAGCGGTCTATGGCAATCAGGCTGAGCGGGACTCGAAGGTTGACGACCGTGCCACGACGGTCAGGCGGTCCCGACCCCGGAGCCAGTTCGATGGTTCCTTCAAGCTCAGTGGTAACCAACGTGCGCACGATCGACAAGCCCAGCCCCGTCGACGTATCAAGCGAAAAGCCAGCAGGGAGGCCCGCTCCGTCATCGGTCACGCGCACGGAAAGGTCGCGACCATCATTTGTTAGCTCGACGACAACCGAACCTTGTTGGCCAGCCACCCGCGCCGGATACGCATGATCGACAACGTTTTGCAGCAACTCGTTAAGTACCACAGACAGCGGGGTAGCGATCGTCGCAGGGAGCTTCCCCGCGTCACCGAGAATCTTCATCTCCACCAAGTCATCAGATGAGAGCAAGCCTTCTTCGACCATGCGCACCAACGGCCGAACAATTTCGATGAATGGCACATCATCGCCAACCTCATGCGACAAAATTTCGTGTACCAAGGCAATCGAGCGAATTCGTCGCACTGATTCCTCAATCGCCGCTTTCGCTTCGGCCGACGAGAGCCGCCGCCCTTGGAGTCGAAGCAACGACGAAATCGTCTGCAAATTGTTCTTTACCCGATGATGAATCTCCCGAATTGTCGCGTCTTTCGACAACAGCAATCGATCGCGTCGCCGAAGTTCGGAAATATCTCGCAGCAATACCAATGCCCCAGTCACGACACCCGAATCAAGCAATGGGATGGTGCGAATGAGCACCGTGACTTGTGGTCCTCGCTCAATTTCCTCCGCGCCGGGGAACGCATCTTGAAATGCTGTTCGAACTGCAGATTCTTCAAGGCCGAGTTCGCCAAGGGTCATCCCATCGGTATTGGCGTGCACGCCCATCCGATGTAGAGCCGACGTCGCATTCGGCGACGCGTACGCGATTCGGCCCGATCCATCAAGCACGATGACGCCGTCACCTACCCGAGGAGCCTCTTCGGTTGGCCCTACCTCGGTCGCGAAAGGGAATTCGCCCGAGCTCATCATTCGGGCCAGGCGATTGAACACTTCGACATATGTACGTTCGAGTTCCCCGGGATGACGCACCGAAGGCGCAGCCTCTCGATTTGCGACCGCAATTGTTCGGCCATGAAAGCGAACTGGAATACAAAGCGAGCGCACGCGCTCTTTGAGGATCTGATTCGTGACTTCACCGTCAATGATTTCGCCCAATTGCAATGAACGATTGACTAGCGGCCGCTCATCGGCGGTCATGACAGTCCCAACCAAGTCGCTTCGATACAACGTCTGATTGGTTACGGGTCGCACCTGACCAAGTACCACCAAATCGCTAGAACTTTGACCATCGTCGGCGACTGCAAACAAGAGCATGTCTGCGAAGCACAAATCGGCCAGCAAGCCCCATGACGCCACCAGACGTTGAAGGTGCTCGATTTCAGGATCACCTAGCCGCGTATACCTATGTGCGAACTCAGCAAGGCTAGCCATGCGTCACAGTCTGCTCCGCTGTTGACGCAAACGACCGCAACGATGTGATGCAAACGCGTCGGTGGAAATCCATCAGCGCCAAATTTGCTCGCCGAGGCGAAGTAGCCCGGCGAGATCATAAATGTCAGACTCGAAATAGGGCACCGACGCAATAACATCGGGCTTCCGCGAAAGTTCTGATCGCGTTTCTGCTTCGCGCGTCGCTACTACACGATAGGCCAGAAAACTTTCGCCGACTTCGCGCAGCACACGACCAACAAGCTGGCGGTCGGCGAATTCGGCCGGGACTTTCGACGCGATCGATTCGGATTCACTCGCTAGACGACGAGCGATTCCTGTGGCCCCCCGGTTCATGAAGGAGTCCGGCAAGACCTTGTTCAGGACCAACGCGCCGAGGTGAAAGTGACGCGCTTCCAATGCGTCGATAAAGAAATCTGCCTCGCGAGCGGGCAGCGTCTCAAGGGTGGTGACAACCATGAACGTCGTTCGAGGATCTTGCATGATCCGTTTGACTGACTTTGCCCGCTCGACGAAACCGTCGTACATCGTTTGGAACAACACAAAAAACTCGGCGATATCGGCCAAAAATTGCGAACCCAACACCCGATCGGCAACCAAGTAAAAAGGCTTTGACGCGGTGTTGTACAAGCGCGACTTGTAGGGGGCGATAAGCCAACGCAACAACCGACTCGAGAAAAAGTCCGCCATGCGATCAGGCGCCTCAAGAAAATCAATTGCGTTGCGCGTGGGCGGCGTATCTACGACGATCAGGTCGTAGCGACCCGAGGCGTGAATCTCGTAGAGGCGCTCCATCGCGATGTAATCATGGCTCTGCACAAACTTGCCGGTGATGTTTTGGTAGAGCGGGTTGGCCAAAATGGCTTCGCGCGTTTCCTCATCCGGCGCGTGCGTTCGCACGAGCTCATCCCACGACTGCTTCATGTCGAGCATCGCAGCCCAAAGTTCACCTTGGGGTTCAACTCCAGCTTCTTGAAACAGTGAGTGAGGAACCCGCGTTTCGATGTTGCCAAATGCTTCGAGGCCCAGCGCTGTAGCCAGTCGGCGAGCAGGATCGACTGTCAACACCAAAACCTTGCCGCCCAAGTGCGCGGCGGCCATCGCGGCAACGGCGGCCGCTGTCGTGGTCTTACCAACGCCACCCGACCCGCACGTCACGATCATTTCCTTCGACGCACACAATGCTTCGAGTGTGCTACCGACTTTTGGTGAGCCACGCCGAGACGATGCTTCGTCACGCTTAGTCCGGCCCGAATGATCGCTGTTCCGATTCGCCATAGTCAGTATCCGAGTTCGCCCGCGAGTGCTTCGGCCATTGATCGAGTCGAACGAACGCCGTGCGCTCGATTGAATAGGTATGGCACATACATCACCGGAATTTCCGGCGGCAGCTCGTCACGAAGTCGATTCAAGTGGGTTGCCCGCGTTCGACGGAGCGTGACCGCGAGCTGCGCGGCATCCAGTACCGGCATGACATTGTCAACTGAACTGCCGAGCAAGCCGGCGAGCATTTCAGCTCCACTCGACTCATGCAGCGCTCGAAAGACTTGTTCCTCACCTCGGCCGAAGAGTTCTGGGAGCACCCGATTGACAATCACCGCTGCGACCAACACCTCAGTTTCGACTTTCAGCCTGGTTGCCAATTCGAGGGTCTCGCTTACTGGCATTTCCTCCGGAGCCGACACGATCACCGCCGCCGTCTGACGGGGGTCACTCAAAATATCAACCATCCAGCGCGTTTGGTCTCGAATCCGCCCCACCTTGACCAGTTGGTTAATCGCTTGTGGTGCCGCGAGTTGGCCGACGACATGACCTGTTGCCGACGCGTCTACCACCACCAAGTCATAGGTCTGCTCTCGAACTTCGTAACAAAGCTTCCCGATCGTCAAGATTTCTTTAACTCCGGGTGCAGCGTCAGCAACAAAATCGAACGTTCGGGCTACTGGCCCGATTCGACCCAACAGCGGCACTCGGAGTTGCAACTTTAAGTACTCACGCAGCGATTGTTCGGTGTCCATTGCCATACCGACGAGGTTTGGTGCCAGGTGGCGAGGCTCAAACGCCAATGGTCCCGATTCGAACGCGTCAGCCAAGTCGCCTTTCGCGTCTATCTCGCACACCAGCGTCCGTTTACCCTGCTGCGCGCTCAGTAATGCCAGCGATGCTGCAATCGTTGTCTTGCCGACTCCCCCTTTGCCAGTAACAAAGAGTAAACGTCGATCGAGGAGTCCTCGATTGTCGCCGGCGAAATCAGCCGAGGACGACATCGTCGATTCGGTCAGCTTGCGCCGAAGCCGACGCGCCGAGATGTGTCTGGACCACCGAGTTCGACGTAGGCGATCTTTGCCGACGGTACCGCGACGTCGCGACCCTTATGGTCGGTGAGCCACAAGATTTTCGAATCATCAGCGAGCGCTGCGTCAATCTGTTTTTTGATCTTGTCGCGGTCGGCATCTGCCGGAAGCTCAACATCGATTTCTTTGACGGTGTGGATGACACCGATGCGAACGTCCACGGAATTTCCTCCTGCGAGGCCGCATTGCGACCGGGTCGGGTTCGAATGTGGTGCGAGCGAGATGGCCATTGCACCTCGACCATCGTAGGCGCGGCAATCACCTACCCCACACAACTGCTGATCAGATGATTTTAAGCTGGGGGTTATAAACCCGCGTCGGGGCCAGATCGACCGCGATTTGGCGCGCTATCTCGCTGAACGCACGAGCGGCTTCACCTTCGGGATCGGCAACGACGATTGGGGTTCCGGCATCGCCGCCTTCGCGCAAGAGCGGTACTAGCGGAATTTTGCCTAGCAGTGGCACCTCAAGGCGTGCCGCGAGGTCTTCGCCGCCTCCTGCACCAAAAATCTCATAACGCTGGCCGTCATCACCGGAAAACCAGGACATGTTTTCAATGATGCCCTTAACTTCAAGATTGACCTTCTGAGCCATGAACGCCGCTCGTTGTGCAACGCGTTGCGCAGCTGGCTGTGGGGTGGTCACCACATAGACCTCGCCGCGCGGCAAAAACTGCGCTAGTGACAGTGCAATATCACCGGTACCGGGCGGCAAATCAATGACCAAGAAATCGGGCTCGTCCCAAAAGACATCGGTCAAGAACTGCTCAAGTGCTTTGTGCAACATCGGTCCACGCCAAATAACGGGCTGATCTTCTTGGGCGAAAAACCCCATCGAGATGCAACGAACGCCGTGCGATTCTGGTGGAACCAACATGTCATCGATGACCACCGGCGGTCGCTCAACCCCCAACATTCTTGGAATCGAAAAACCCCACACGTCAGCATCAACAACAGCGACTGAATGGCCTTGTTGGGCGAGTGCTACCGCCAAGTTCGTGGTGACCGATGACTTTCCAACACCACCTTTGCCCGAGGCGACTAACAGGCATCGAGTTTTACTCGCGGGATCGGCAAAGGGAATGACGCGACCCTCAGCGTGACCATGACTCTCGTGCGTACCAGCCGTTGATGCCGGATCACCGTGAAGTTTTTGTCGAAGTACCGCTCGTTCGTCATCAGTCATGACGGTGAATTCGAGGCCCACGTTGTCAACGCCGTCGAGTGCAACGACCGCGCTCGTCACTCGATTTTGGATTTCCGCCCGCAACGGACAACCGGCAACGGTCAACGCAATCAACACATCGACCTGTGACCCCGCGATCGACACCTGACGAACCATGTCGAGGTCAACGATGCTGCGGTGCAGCTCGGGGTCTTCAACCGGGCGAAGGGCCTCGATCACATCGGCTTCATTCACAGACATCTAGTGCTCCCAGTGCAGCGTCGAGTGGCCCGGACTAGGCCCTCGGAGGTGATCGGCAAGGATCACCGGAATTACTCCTACGGAGATAGGTACAATACTCGGGTGGACCGACCACCACTCACCCCAACCGAGTTCTCGTCAGTTGTCACGGCTATCACCTCGGCCTTTGGCGACCCGACTCGCCGCGAGATTTACTTATTCGCGCGTGAATTACCCAATGGCGTAACCGCGGGAGAAGTCGCGCGTCGATTCGATCTGCATCCCAATGTCGCTCGCCACCATCTCGACAAACTCGCTGGCGGTGGCTACCTCGAAGTAAACGTCAACCGAGTCGACAATGCCGGTGCAGGGCGACCGTCCAAGCACTACCGAGTGACCGAGCAAAGCGTCGCACTTGAGTTTCCCGTTCATCATGATGACCTTTTGGTCTCGCTGCTCGGACGGGCCTTGGCATTGATCCCCCGGGAACAAGCCGAGATCATGGCCGAAGAAGTTGGTAACGAATACGGTCGACTCATGGCGGCGTCGCTCGGCGACACCACCGGCGGCCAACGCTCATTTCGATCTGCACTTCACGCAGTCGCCGACGGTTTAACTGCCCATGGTTTTGCAGCCCACGCGGAAAAGCACGGCAATGAATTGCGCATTGTGAGTGAGCACTGCCCATTCGGCGATGCAGCGATCGAGAATCCAGTGATCTGCGCCGTTGACCGAGGCATGGTTCGCGGCATGCTGAGCTCGCTCTACGGCGAGACCACCCCTGCGCTTGAATCGTCGATACCCATGGGTGATGAACACTGTGTGACCGCAGTCGAGGCGTGACCCTTCAGCTAACCGCAACCTCCCCCTAGGCTGCCAACATGGTTCGCCACTACCTCGATCATGCATCGACGTCGCCGCTACGGCCACAAGCGCGTGCGGCAATGGTGGAGAGTTTGGATCAGTTCGCTTCGCACACCGCCGCTGACCCAAGCCGCATGCATACCGAAGGTATGACCACGCGCGTCGCGCTCGAAAATGCCCGCGCCCAGGTCGCCGAACTCCTCGGGGCGACGAGTCGCGAAGTCATCTTCACCAGTGGAGCCACAGAGTCGATCACCATGGCCGTTTGGGGTGCCCTGGAGCGAGGTCGCCATCAACCACGTCGAAACCACGTCGTTCTGAGCGCGGTCGAACATTCCGCGGTGCGCGGATCTTCAGAAAAATTTGCCGGGCTTGTGGGTGGTGAGGTGAGCATCGTCGGAGTCGACAACCACGGACGTATCGACCCAGCGGAGGTGATCGACGCGGTTCGGCCAGAAACGATTCTGGTGCACATGCAGTGGGGCAACCATGAAGTTGGAACACTGCAACCGCTGGCGGAAGTCTCGCAGCGCTGCAAAGAACTCGATGTGTTGATGCATGTCGATGCCGCACAGGCCGCCGGTCGCGTGGCGATCGATTTTGCCAACATGGATGCTGATTTGGTGTCCGTGAGTGGGCACAAGTTTGGCGGCCCACTCGGAACCGGAACGCTTCTAGTACGACGAGGGCTTCGCATTGACCCGATCATGGTCGGGGGCGAGCAAGAGCGTTCGCGCCGGGCCGGGATGGAGAACATTCCAGCTTTCGTAGGACTCGGTGCCGCATGCCTCGCGCTGGCGACTAACGAACAGCTGGATCACGAACAGTTGTTGACGCAGCGCCTGACTCAGCGAGTCATCGATGCGGTCTCAACCTTCGATGGCGTTTCAGTCCTTGGTGATCCACTCCATCGTCTGCCGCAAATCGTGTGCCTCGGCATTGACGGAGTCGAACCCCAGGCCGTGTTGTTAGGCCTCGACCAAGCAGGGATTGCTGTTCACTCGGGCAGCGCGTGCGCATCCGAAGGACTTCAGGACTCCCCCGTTTTGGCCGCCATGGGCGCTGATGCACACCATTCTTTGCGAATTTCGCTGGGCTGGTCATCAACTGACGCAGATATCGACGCGCTGCTAACGGCACTGCCCGACGTGCTTGCTCACCTGCGAGCGTTAGGCAGTCGCCCGTAACGGCTTCTACCCAGTCGGTTATCCACGGTCCGACTCCATGCGCCTCGTACCATCCGTCAATGCCAGACGATCAGGCCAACAGCATCCCCAGCCTCGTTGACGATCCCGTCGACGACGTGATCACTACGTTGCGCGACGACCTTCTCGGCGGCGATGGTTTCCTCGTTGTACTCCTGCTCACCATCGCAGCAGTAATCCTCATTCCCATTGACGGCGCATTTCGCGGTGGGGCCATCGTCTCGACCGTCGTCGGTGCCCTCTTAGTGCTTACGACATTGAGTCGTTCAAGGGTGTCCACAAAGTTCCGTGTCATCGGAGGAATCATCGTTGGACTCTCGGTGACCCTCGCACTCATTTCAGTCATTAGAGACATCCAGCCAGCAATAACGCCGCCGACTGGATTCAACAAATTGCTCGTTTCAGTTGGCTCATTTTCATACTGCGTGGTGCTCGCGCTCTGCTTTCCCGCCATCTTGCGTCGCACCTTTGCCCACCGCAGAGTCACCCTCAATACGGTTGCCGCGTCACTCGCTGCCTATTTGCTCCTCGGTCTGATCTTCATGTCAATGTACCGATTCGTAAATATCGTAAATGGTCCGTTCTTTGTGCAACCGAATGTCAATGGTTTCACCTTTGAGTATTTCAGTTTCGTCACGCTCACCACGGTTGGCTTCGGAGATTTCACCGCAGCGACTGACGCCGGCCGGGCCGTCGCCATGTTGGAAGCACTCATTGGGCAAGTCTTTTTGGTAACCATTGTCGCCTTAGTGGTCTCGAATCTTGGCCAGGGCTCAAGTTCTCTGCGAGGTCTCACCTCGCCAACAACGAACGCGGTCGGCCCCAACCCTGAAGCAACAATCGAATCAAGCGGCGAAACAAGCACGGAACCACGCTGACCAATCGCTCGGTGCATCCATGTTCAGTCCACGCACTACGGTTGCTCAGTGGCCGTTTACCTAGTGCGACATGCTCATGCGGGCAGCAAGTCCAATTGGGACGGCAATGATGCTGCAAGGCCACTCAGCCCCAAGGGTCGCGAGCAGGCTGCCGGCATTGCCGAGCTCATCGCTAGAGTTCACATCGATCGAGTCCTTTCGAGCCCCGCGACTCGATGCATCGAAACTATTGATCAAGTCGCCCTCGACCACGGCGTAGTCGTCGAGACGGAACCCTCACTTGCTGAGGGCGCAGACCTGCGCCAATGCATCGACGTGATCTTGGCATCGGGCTCCACCAACCTCGTGATGTGCAGTCACGGCGATCTCATCCCATTGGTGATTCGCCGGCTGCGCTCCCGCGGGATGATGAGCGCAGATTCCGCGCTGTGCCAAAAAGGTTCGGTATGGGCACTCGAAGTCGTCGACGGCGAAGTCGTCTCAGGCATCTACCACCCGCCGACGCGATCCTGATCAGTTCACGACCACCAACTCAATCGATACCAACGCTGACAAATCGGGCGATTGGACTAGGAACCGGCTGCCGCGACTTGAGCCTCCGTCTTTTGTCGGAACGTCTCAACCGTGCTGGCCATGAAGTCAGGAATCTGCCCCGCCGGGACGCTTGCCAGTGTTCCCAATGCCTCTTTGGGTAAGCCAAGGTCGCCTTGGAGCACGGCAAGAAAAACGAGGGCGGTGCCGTCGGTCGGTTCTATCTGCAGCGCTTGGTGAAGTGATTCCAGCGCCTTTGCATCAAGGAGCTGGCGATTTGCACCATCGGTTTGAAGCGCGACGAGCCGCAACATCCATCCACGAAACGACAGCGCCTCGACATTCGTCGGATCGATTTTCAAGACTTCGTCGTAAGCCTTGATTGCATCTGGATAGTTACGGGTCTGCTGCAATTGTCGCGCCGTCATTAATTGATCACGAGTGCTTTGGCGAGTTCCTCCGGAAACTGTGTCACCGGCGGTTCGCTGGCCAGCCGAGTGCGCGACGAAAATACCAGCCCCGATGGCCACGGCAATAACAACTGCTCCAACTATGACTCGCCGAGCCAACGACCACCGGCCGAGACGCGACGCACTCAAAGCATGATGAGTCGCGATAGCACGGATAACCGCAGCCGCTCGTGCGGTGTAATCGTCCTTCAATGCTTCATAGTCGACGTCATCGATGTCCATCGCATCGTGTTCCGCATCCAAGTCGCGAAGCGATCGCAACAAAAACGTCCGTTGTTCTTCTAATGCAGCTAGTTCGTCTGCGTTAAGTACTCGTTCATCGAGAGCGGAGGCTTGGAGATCAACACCATGAGCCTCGCTGGAGGCCGCAGGCGGCGCACCTGGCGGTTTTCCTCGGGCGCCACCAGACTTAGGAGGCTTTGAAGCGGCAAGCCGGGCCGCTCGAGCCGCAGTGCCGCGGGTCGATGGGTCCTGCGACGATGCGCCAGACACGGTCAACGACCGCTTCCCATTTCAGGATCGAAACCCGCTGGGTCATCAAAGCTGACGCCGGTGCCATCACCGTCAGCGAGTGCTTGATCCACCAGCGCACGATCAGCCTCAGTAGCGCGAAGATCGCCAGTTACTTTCCAGCGCCTAAACGCCACGGCAAGTCCGGCGAAAGCCAACACAATCAACACCACCGGTAGTACCCAGACCAAACTGGTGACTCCACTTCCTTGGGGTGTCAGCAGGATGAATTGGTCATATTGGTCCACGTAGGCTTGACGAATCTGATCGTCGGTTTGCCCTTGCTCAATTCGTTTCGCGATATCGATGCGAATTTGCTGGGAGATCGCCGCATCAGATTCGGCGACTGACTCACCGCTGCATTGAGGACACTTAATCGTTCGGCTCACATTCAACAATCGATCCGCATTCGTCAACGGCCGCGTCGTGCCAATAGTGCCAACCGCCAAAGCGACTACGACGACAATCGCCAGCGCAATCCACGATCCCCACCTGCTGAGAAATCCCCGCTTGGTCGTTGCCAAATGATCGCCAGCACCCGCATTCGGTGAACTCATGACGCTGAGGCCGCGGCGCCACCGTAGGAGGCGATAACCGAATCCAGAGCCACCGCCGTCACGCCTTCAAACTTGGCGACTACCTGCCCCGTTGGACTCACCACATAACTTTCGGGAACCGCCGTCACCCCGAAACTCAATGCGGTCGAACCCGTATCACCAACAACGACGGGCCAGTTTCCGCCCGCGGTGGCGAAAAACCGACGGACATCGGCATCTTTGTCCTGGAACGCGACGCTAACGATTTCAACATCCTTTGATCCCGCGTGCTCAGCGGCGAACTTGACCAACTCTGGTTGCTCAACCCTGCAGGGGGTGCACCATGAAGCAAAGAAATTCACGACAACCCACTTACCCTGATGCAAGTCAATGTCATAGGACGCGCCATCCAACGTCGTGCCAGCAACCGCCGGAACAACTTGCCCAACGATCTTTGCCGACGGCTGTCGTTGATCATTGGTCTTTCCCGTTGCGAGCAACACCACCAATGCGACAACCACAATGCCAACCGCAATGGCGGAGTTGCGCGCCATGTGCGATCGACGAGCGGGCTCAAGCATTGCCGCGTCAACGTCGCCGTTGGAATCACTCATCACGAAATCTTGACCGACGATGATCGAGTTTTGCGGTCACTGATCGGAGCTGACACGGCCTCAGTCCCCCGACGACGGCCCCGGGGGAACGCGGCAAGCAAGGTGCCCGCGGCCATGATTGCGCCCCCAATCCACAGCCACATGATCAGCGGCTGAATCGTGACCCTGAGTGTTACTGGGTTGTCTGGTCCATCAGGGACCTCCAACAAACTCAATGCAATGTCGGTGCGAAAGGTCGACTTGACCGACGGCGTTCCTACGACACTCGAGCCGAAGGTGTATTTACTAATGCCCGGCGAGTACGGGCCGCTCCCATCGACGAGGACCAACGCCTGAGTTTGAACTTTGTTGGAATCGACAACTTCATTCATGCCGACATAGGTCAGTTGATGGCCAGCAAAACTCGCGGTGTCACCCGGTTTAAGAATGAATTCGTTTTGGCGCACATTGCTTGAACTCGCAGCAAATGCCACTGCGATCACTACCACCCCAAGATGGACGATCATGCCACCGTTCGCGCGACCAACGAGCCCTCGCCAACCTTGGCGACGAGTAGCGAGTACCAATTGGCGCCCCGCTGATCCCGCCGCGAATCCACCGAGGCCGAATGCAAGGAGCGCGGCAAATCCACGTTGGCCAGCAAAGACGCCGAGCACGATGCACCCAGCACCAATCCATGCCGGCCACAGCAAACGATGACGCAAGAGTTCGCCACTCGCCTTGCGCCACGGCAACACCGGCGCAACCGCCATCAAGAACAGCAATGCGAGGCCAATCGGCATCGTCATTCGATTGAAATACGGCACACCCACCGAGACGCGCTTGCCGTTTAACGCTTCGATCAATAATGGAAAAACCGTTCCGAGCAGCACGACAAACGCGAATCCGGCGAACAGAACGTTGTTCGCCATAAACGCTCCTTCGCGGGAGATCGGTGAATCGATTCGACCGGGTGACCGCAGTCGATCGCCACGCCATGCGATCAATCCCACCGTCACTGCCACAATGAGGGCAAAAAATCCGAGGATCGCCGGACCAATGGTGGACGCGCTGAATGCATGGACACTGTCGAGTACGCCGGATCGCGTGATGAAGGTGCCAAGAATGGTGAGTGAAAACGTCGCGCATAACAGCGACAAGTTCCATACTCGCAGCATCCCCCTTCGTTCCTGGACCATGACCGAATGGAGGTAGGCCGTTCCGGTTAGCCATGGCAAGAACGACGCGTTTTCAACGGGATCCCACGCCCAGTAGCCACCCCAACCCAGCACTTCGTAGCTCCACCATGAGCCGAGCACGATGCCGACAGTCAAAAATCCCCAGGCGATAAGCGTCCAACGGCGAGTCTCGACCAGCCAGCCTTCGCCAACCCGGCCAGTAACCAAAGCAGCAATCGCGAATGCAAACGGAACGGTGAAACCGACATAACCCAAATAGAGCATCGGCGGATGGAAAGCCATAAGCGGATTGTTCTGCAACAGCGGATTCGGGCCAGGGCCGTCGAAACCGACCGGGGGAAGGAATGACTTAAACGGATTGGCGGGGCCAAGCAATAGGCCGAAAAAGAAAATGCACACGACGAACATCGTCAACAGGGCCCAGCCGACTAGCGGATCGGTGAGTCGATCGCGAAACTTTCGCCCGACGAGTGCGGTGTATCCCGCGAGGAATAACACCCACAACAAAATCGAACCTTCAAGCGCTGACCACAGCGTCGCAAAGTTGAAGAGTGCCGGAGTTCGACTGCTTCCGTGTTCTGCCACAAACGAAACGGTGAAGTCTCGGGTAATCAGTGCCCTTTCCATCGCGACGAATGCCATCACCGCAGCGAGCAACACCAGCCACGTATAGACCCGACCGAGACGCAACAGGTCAGGTCGGCCGCGCAACAATCCAACCGCGAGTGTGAGCACGGCGGCGCAGGACGCGACAAGCCCGAGCACCACGCCGGCAGTACCAAGGGCAAGGTTCATGGCACGATCGACGAGGTCGGTACCTGACCGCCATCGGTCGCGGCTTTGAGGCGATCACCATTCTTGGCGACATAGTTCTCGTCGTGCTTGACCAGCATTCGATCACTGTCGAATCGCTCGCTACTTGCGTCCCAATGACCTTCGAGAACCACTGGTTCGCCGTCTTTGAACAATTGGGGTGGATCACCTTGGTGAGCGACCGCAACTTCGGTCCCATTGAATGTCACCTTGAACGACACGCCGGTTCCGTCGCGCAAAATCGTGCCCGGCTCGACCGTGCCCTGCAGACGAAATCGGTTTGTTCCTAACGTCGGCTTGTTGGTGACCGCTTCGTCGGCGTTATAGAAAAATGTCGTCGCAGTATTGAGTGCTTGGGCCGCAATAAAACCGACGCCAGCGACTACCAAAATCAGCACCACAATCGGTGCCCACTTCCGCCGCTTCGCTCGCGGCGATCCAAGGTCGCGTCGCGTCGCGTCCTCGACATCGCGGGGTGTCAGGTCGAGACCAGTGAGCGAACCATCTCCGATCGACGCGGCCGGATCTGAGGCAACACCATCTGCATTGTCAGTCATGACCACCGCCGCAGCGACGGGGGCAATCGACGGCTCAATGTTCGGCCCCGCACGAGGATCCACGCGCAATAGCCAACGAGCGTGACCGCGGTCAGTCCGAATGCAAGTGCGACATAACCCCAGTTGCTCATGGCGCAGTCTCCGCGGGTCCGGTGGCTTCGGCTCGACGCTCGGCAATGGCCAAGTCGAGTTCATGGGCATCAAGTTGAGTTTCGATCCAAGTCAACCGCCAGCGATGAATCACCAGCCAAACAAAAAGCATGGCGACCACCACCATTGCAACCACCAAGGTGACCGCCATCTGGTCATGAATTTTGGGTTTGAGCGTATTGAGAATTGTGGTTCCTTGGTGAATGGATCGCCACCAAGTCACCGATCGATTCACAATGATCACGTTTGGAAACAACAGCAGACCAACGATTGCTGAACGCTTCGACCGCGTCGCCGCGTCTGCTTGTAACCGACGAACGGCCAAGTACCCCAGCAACAACAACAACAACATCGCAGTCGATGTCAATCGCGCATCCCAAACCCACCAGACTCCCCACGTCGGGCGACCCCAGATCATGCCGATTACCAGCGTCAATGCAGTAAAGACCATTGCTACTTCAGCTGAAGCCGCGGCCGTGATGTCCCACCACTGCGACTTCTTCCACAAATACATCACGCTGCCCAGTGACGTCAGGCCACATCCGACATACGCCATAGTCACGATCGGAACATGGATATACAGAATGCGAACCACGTCGCCCATGTTTTCGTCTTGCGGACTCGACACCAGCGCCATGTAGGCAGCCAGAGCCAAACCCATGATCGTCGCGACTCCAAGGATGCGCGTCGCACGCGACCCGGTACCGACAGATTCCACTTCGGATTTCGTGTTTGGTGTATCCATCACGATTCCTCCAAGAGCGGACCAAAACCAAACATTCCGAACACCATGTATGCGACTGCAAAGACCGCGAGCAAACCCACCCACGGCCAACCTTGATCAATGGTGTCGCTTCGTGCCGCTTCAAACGCGCGAGTCGAGCCGATAAGCACCGGCGCCAAAACCGGGAGCAGCAAGAGAGGAAGCAAGGTTTCTCGCACCCGAAGGCCAGCGGCAAGCACGCCGTAGAGGGTACCGGCGGCCGCGATACCCGCAGTCGCGGCGACACAAGTGGCAATTACTAACAGCCAGTTTCCGCCATGGCTGCCATACAACAGCACGACTCCCGTACCTAAGAGCACCTCAAGCAAAGCCAACTGAGTGGCAATGGAGAGCACCTTTCCTAGATAAATGCCTGCCGGATCAAGTCCAGAAAGCCGCAGCGCATCACGGTTGCCGTCGGACGACTCAAGGGCAAAGGCACGCTGAATCGCCAGGAGTGCACTGAACAACACCGCGACCCAATACAGGCCGGGAGTCGCACGATCGAGCACGCCACTGTCAGGGTCGAGCGCGAACGCGAACAGGATCAACATGAGCAGCGCGAACGGCGCAATCTGGTTCAGCGCAATGCGCGACCGAACCTCGATACGAAGATCTTTTCTCGTTATGAGCCACGCATCACGCAACATTGCTCACCCCGCCAGCCACGGTGACGACTCTGCCCGCGAGCGCGTTGGCCCGACCCCGTTCATGCGATGCGACAATGACCGTCGCACCCGATTGCGAGGCCTGACGAACCAAGCCGTCAACAATGTCGCGGGCTTCGCTGTCGAGTCCGGCGTGCGGTTCGTCCATCAGCCACAACTCAGGACGGCGCGCGACCATCGTGGCGATCGACACTCGTCGACGCTGACCAGTCGACAAACGAGCGACCGCAACATGACGCAATCGACCAGAAAGGCCAAGAGCGACGAGCGCTGCCTCGGCATCGACTGGTTCAGTTCGGGCAGCCTTGGCCCAAAAGCGAACGTTGTCGTCCACAGTCAGTTCGTCATAAAGCATGGTGGTGTGGCCAAGCAGGCCAATGTGGCGACGCACTGACCGCCGATCGGATCGCAAGTCGTGACCAAGCACCACCGCTTCACCCGACACAATCGGGACTAAACCGGCCAACGCACGCAACAACGTGGTCTTCCCCGCCCCGTTAGCGCCTTCGAGCAGCACAACCTCTCCCCGTTCGACGTCAAGATCAACACCGGCGAGTGCCGGGAATCGGCCGATGAGGGCAACGGCGGAGCGGAGGTGGACGGCGGGCTCCATGGGAATGAACGAGGGTACCTGTGGCTGGTTCAGCGAACCAAGGCGGGAGCATTCGCACGCTCGCGATCAAGCCATCTGGGGCGCGAATTTCTGGGCGAACCTACGAGGGCCCGCCGACTCACTATCGTGCGGGCGTGACATTCACCCAGGGCCTTGGTGTCGTCGGACGGTTCATGATTCGTGCCGGCACGCTCATTTTACTGTTTGTCGTCTTTCAGCTCTGGGGCACTGGCATCCATACCGCGCAGGCCCAGGACGACTTAGGTCGCGAGTTCAAGTCAGCACAACAGCAACTTGAAGGCTCAACTCATCCAACAACCTCGGTCACCACTGGTTCGAGTTCACCTGTTGCTCCCCCAACTCCAGCCAGTGCCGATTCGATTCCCGTCCCGGCTGAAGGTGCACCAATCGGCGTCATAAGCATTCCGCGCATCGGTGCCGACTTCTACATGGTCGAAGGCACGGATTTGCGATGGCTCAAAGAAGGACCCGGCCACTTCGCTGGCACGCCGATGCCGGGTCAAGCAGGCAATGCGGCGATCGCTGGCCATCGAACAACCTATAAAGCGCCGTTTAATCGCATCGACGAACTTGAACCGGGCGACAAAATTTCGGTACTTACCTTGCAAGGAACCTTTACCTACGAGGTACTGCCACAAGCTCCAAGCGATCCAGGAGGACCCGCCCTCGGTCATCGCATCGTGAGCCCGAAAGCAATTGAGATCTTGGACAACAAAGGTGATAACCGACTGACCCTGATGGCGTGCCACCCGAAGTACAGCGCGAGCGAACGCATCGTGGTCGAAGCAAAGTTGGTTGGAAACCCCGCACCAGGCGCTCCGTCGGTCGCTCCGGTAAGTGGCACGAGTTTCTCAAGCGTTGGACTCGCCGGCGGCGATCAATCGGCACGACAGGCCGCCATTTTGTGGTCGGCACTGGCAATGTTGATCTGGTTCGTTGCGTGGTACATCTCAAAGTTTCGTTTGCGCAGCTGGTGGCGAATTATTCCGTATGCGGTATTGATCCCATTTTTCACCGTTGCGCTCTATGCCTCGTTCGAAAACATCACCCGTCTGTTGCCTGGAGCCTATTGAGGTGGTGGGATACCACGTCGCGACAATCCGTCGTTGGTTAGACCGCAATCCAGGCCGCCAATTCGCGGCGGTTGCCATCATGGTGACCCTCGCGTGCGCTCCAGCATGTTCAAGTAGCGGATCAACCGCGGCAGAGGTCACAACCACAACAATCGCGGCCGAGCCGACAACGACCACCGAAGTGCCGCTGTCGGGCGGAAAATCGTTCTCGGTCTATGTCCCCACTGTCGGACATTGTTTCGATACGCGGACTGGCGAAAAGACTCCAACGATTTATCTCGACCTCAATTGTGACCTTCCCCATCGCAGCGAAGTCTTTGCCATCGCCAACTACTCAGGCAAGGATTGGCCTGGCGTGCCGACGTTGGAATCGTTGGCGAAAAGTGCGTGCCCTGCTTCATGGGAGGCCTATGTCGCTAAGCCTTATGAAACCTCAATGTATGAATTGAACTACCTGCTTCCGCAGGAATCAGCATGGGGCAATGGCATACGGCACGTGATCGGATGTTTGATTGAACCGCCCGGATCAGGTCGCATCGCCGGTTCCGCGAGGGGCACCGCGCGGTAACCCAATCATTAATGGGCTCACTACGGAAACGACGGGGCCTTACATGCCGCGAAATTCCGGCGGCCGGCGATCCCGAAATGCCGCGAGGCCCTCTTGAAGGTCAGCACTCGACCACGCGGCATCGAATGCATGGCGGTAAGTCGTGCTCCACTCACCGACTACCTCAGCCTCGTTGAGACCAACTTTGAACCCAGCAACAGTCAACGGCGCGAGCGCGCCGATCAATTCAGCCCAGGCCATCGCATCGGCGACAAGGTCACCGGGAGAAGAAATTCGTTGGACGAAACCAAGTTCGAAGGCTTGTTGGCCTGAATAGGTCTCGGCCGCTAAGCACATTGCCCGAGCCACTCCCTGGCCAACGAACCCGATGAGGCGCTGCAATGTCCATTGGTCGGTCATCAGTCCGAGTTTCGCCGCCGGGATCCCAAAGGTCGCACCAGCAGTTGAAACCCGCAGGTCACTGGCAACCGCGAGTTGAACCCCGGCGCCCAATGCGACACCGTCGATCGCGGCAATCGAGACAAACGGAGCGGTTCGCAATCCATCGAGCAGGCGATGAAGCGCCTCGATAAAACGGTCATCTTCGACCGTGGTGAGGTCAGCGCCCGAGCAGAAATGCCCAGCCGTGCCAGTAAGAACCAGGACGCGAGAGCCAACCGATCGCGCATGGTCGAGGGCGGAAAGCAAACCATCCACTGCATCATGGTCGAGTGCGTTGCGTCGCTCTGGCCGATCAATCGTGACCTCGGTGACGACGCCGTGCTGGTTCGTGCGTATCACGTTCCGGTCCACTTGGGGGCGCGCTTTTCGATAAAAGCCGCGATGCCTTCGGCGGCGTCGTTGGTTGCGGCGTTCACCGTCAGCAATGCATGAAGCAATGGGAGAGCTTCTGCCGCGGCTTCATCCCAACAATCGTAAAATGCCTGCCGTCCCAGTCGAAGGATCGCTGGAGACTTTGATGCCAATGTTGTCGCGAGTTCGTCGACAACCTGATCAAGATCAGCCGCAGGAACGACTCGAGTGACGAAGCCAAGTCGATCGGCTTCTGCCGCATCAACCCGCCGACCCGTCATCATTAATTCGAGTGCCTTCTTGGGCGGCATCGACCGGACCAATGGCACGGTGATCATGTAAGGCCAGAGGCCAACATCGATTTCGGGAGTACCGAAAACCGCAGTCTCTGACGCGATCACGAGATCGCAAGCGAGCGCCAATCCCATGCCACCGGCAAGCGCGAATCCATTTATCCGGGCGATTGTCGGCATGCCGAGATTCCAGAGGTCGTTGAATAACGCGGCGAGTTCGCCTCGTAAATCATGCTGAGCCAGATGTCCCGCACCGGCGGCCATACCGGTCAGGTCAGCGCCGGCACAAAAAGCTTGATCCCCGGCTCCAGTAATCACGACAACTCGAGCTGCGTCATTGGTTTTTACTTCTCGAAGCAGGCGTCGCAGCTCGATAAGCATGTCCCAAGACAGCGAATTGCGCTTGGCCGGACGATTCAACGTGAGCCGGGCGACGCCATTGGCGAGATCAAAACGAATGTCCGGCAAATCCGACGAATCATCCGATTGCCCAGTCGCAGGTTCAGCACTTTGGGGTTCAGCCATCTCCGCACCGTACTCAGAGCCGAGGGTACGGGGAGGTACTCGCCAAAGATGGGCCCCAAGGATGGGCTCCAAGGTGATTCCGATTGCAGTGGATTGGCGATTTCGCTTGATTTTTGAAGTCCCGAGCCGAAAGATGTCGGGAGACCAATTAGCGTTTGGATGTCATGACTGATTGTTGGCTGGACAAAATCGCGCAATCTAGGACCACCGTCGTTATCGACGAACGTCCCTTAATGCCCCGAACCAGCTCCTGGATTTCAGAAGAAATCATCGATGCATCGATCGCTGAAGCTGCAGTCAACACGCAACTTCCATTGTCCGAGAGTTACCACCGACGAGTGCTAGTGCATAGCGATGACGCTGCGATTGTCGTCGATCCTCAAGCAGGAGTCGTCTATGCCAGCCCTGCTATTGAACGAGTTATAGGCATATCTCCCAATCAATTCATGGGTCGATTGGCAGCCGAATTCGTGCATCCCGATGATGTGCCAATCGTCCTCGCGAAACGCAAGGAAGCGTCGATTAACGGCTATAGCGGTCCCGCCGAAATACGCGGGCTTCATGGCGATGGCACCTACCACTGGTTCGATGCCGAATGGTGGCGCCTTGCCGAAGACAACTCCGAACGTGTCGTCATGCACCTTCGCGCCGCGGGCGAACGACGCGCCGCAAAAGCTGCCCTCATCCGCAGCGAGGCTCGCCTGTCCCAGCTACATCGAAGCGGTTCGGACATCGTGATCGTCCTTGGCGACATGGACCTCACCGCGACCTACCTCGGGCCATCGGTCGAACGAATCCTTGGCTGGGCCCCCGAAGACTTCACCGCCGAGGACTGGTCAACCCACATCCACCCCGATGACGTGAGTTACCTGACCGACGCCATCACCGTTGCCGGAAGCAACGGTGCGAATTCATCGGACGGTGAATTCCGAATCCGTCACCTCGATGGGCGCTGGCGCTGGATGGACTTCAGCGTCCAAAACATGTCGTCAGACCCGTTCGTCGAAGGACTTGTCATCCATGCACACGATGTCACTGATCGACATAATGCTGAAGACGAACTCAGCCGCTTGACCCTGACTGACGTTCTCACCGGCCTCGCAAACCGCACACTGCTCTTGGATCGAATCGAACTCGCGCTCGATCGCGCGCGTTTGGCCCGAACCCAAGTAGCGGTACTCGTCTGCGACCTCGATAATTTCAAGGTCCTCAATGACGTGCTCGGTTATCGCCACGGCGACGAAGTCCTCACCGAGTTTGGACGTCGGATCGAGTCGATCGTTCCTCGGGGTGACACTGCTGCCCGCACGGCGGGCGATGAATACGCAGTGTGTCTCGAGTTGGACTTAGGGGGACACGCTGCCATAACCATCGCCGAGCAGATTCGATCGGCGATTGCAGTTCCGTTCGATTTCGGAAGTGGCGAGTTTCAACTCACCATGAGTGTTGGAGTCGCATTAGCCACAAACGAGTCGGTTCCAAGCACGCTGCTTCGTGACGCAAGTGCTGCACTGCACCGCGCTAAGGCCGCTGGGCGCAATCAGGTCGCCATGTTTGAGCAAGAAACGCGTGACTCGGCAGTTCACCGCCTCGGGATTCAAGCTGCGCTCGAGCGCGCCGTCGAAGAAAACCAATTCGTGCTGCATTTTCAGCCCGCTTACGACGTATGCAGCGGTCGAATCGTCTCAACCGAAGCGCTCATCCGCTGGGAGCACCCTGAACGGGGTTTGCTCGGTCCTGCACACTTCATCGGCGATGCCGAATCGACCGGCCAGATCATCCAATTGGGAGCATGGGTCGCCGAAAATGCGGCCCGCGTGGCCGCAAACTGGAATTTTGGCGATGTCGACAACCGGCGAACCATGTGGATTAACGCCTCAGCCCGCGAACTCAATTCGGCGAGGTATGTCGAACACCTACTTGAAACGATTCAAGGAGTCGACCTTCCGCCCGATTGTTTCGGAATCGAAATCACTGAATCCATGCTGCTCGATACGGGAACTAGCGTGAACGAAGTCCTTCGCGACATCCATGAGGCCGGACTGCGCATCGCGATTGACGACTTCGGCACCGGGTATTCATCACTCACCTACCTCAAACGATTCGATGTCGATGCCATCAAGATCGACCAATCGTTTGTCGCCGGACTCGGAATCCACGCCGATGATTTCTCGATCGTGAGCGCGATCACGGGTCTGGGCCAGGCACTGGATTTGTCCGTCATCGCCGAAGGCGTCGAAACCACTCAACAACTTGATTTACTGATTGAAATTGGATGCAACCAGGTCAGTGGATTCGGCCTCTGTCGACCTCAGGCTGAAGGCGATTTGGTGCTGTTCCTCAATCAAGCCCTCGCTGATCGACGCCGCGAGGCCGAGCAACTCGAAGCACGCCTTGAACTGACTCAGCAATTAACCAATCCAAGTTGAACGCGAACCTTCTTCGAGCGGGATCCGCGCTCCAAGCCACGACCGATCGTAGCGTTGCGCCATGTTTATGAAGTTGAAACGCAGGAAATCAGATGCCCTAGGCCCGCAACCGTCGGGTGAGAATCTTCCGCTAGGCGCTGAAGCCGCTATTTGGTCCATCCTCGAAACCATCCCTGATCCGAGAAACCACCTTGCGCTCTCGCGAGATCCAACCGCCGAGGTGACGCTGAGTCCCGCGGCAATTAACGAAGCACTCGCCCTCGCCATTCCGTGGACCGAAATACCATCGGGCGTCGATATTGCCGGTCCATTCGGTGCCCTCCGGCAGACTGAAGCGACAATCCGAATGGTCGACCCGCCCCTAGACACCGAGCTGACCCGGCAAGCCGAAATCAAGTGGGCGACCGCTGAGGACACCGATAACACCGCCACCATTGATGCCATGCACCGATCCACTCCATCAGGAATTCGTTGGGCTGATGATGCAGTCGCAGTTCGCGGGGTTACTTGGCCAGATCAATCAAGCAGCCAAGAAGTTTCACGTGCAGAATCCGCACTCACAGAACCCGAGACTGCCAAAATCCAGACTGCCGAGGGTGATCAGTTTGCTAAGGGCGCTTGAGCGCTAACCACCGCGGCGAGCGCCGTCCATGACTGGGGAATCGCACCGAGCCCTTCGCCGGTGTCTGGTTGCCAGTATTCGGCGAAGTCCGACCGCAATGCACCGTTGACCAAGCAATTTCCCAATCGCGCAGCCAGCGAATCCAACTGTTGTCGCTTTGCCGCGACCCAAAACAGATACGTGAGCTGTGGCCACGCCGGGCCGCGCCAATAGGCCCGCAGGTCAAACGACGGTTCGAGACGATGAGTTGACGCAGGACCAACATCGGCTGCAAACGCTGACTCATTGTCAATTTCCGCCCACGCACCTGCCCGAACGCTCTCATCGGTCGTGACCAGTATCCCGAGAAGCGCATCAAGCGTTCGAACCGCCGCCGTCTTGCTTGGACCAACACCAACTCGGTCGGTCCAAGTCATTCGATCCGAATTCCACCTTTGGTCAAGCGCCGCCGCGATTTCGACAGCATCGGATTCAAGCTGCTGGTCTCCCGTCACGCTTGCCAATTCCGCAGCATTGAATGAAACCAACGCCGAAAACCCGGCCGAGGCCACTTCGAATGCGTTACTTCCAATGGGCGAACTAGTCGCACCTAGAGCTCGGCCCGTGTCCCCGATGAGCGCACCTGCGAGCTCACCGCGCAACGCTTTGCCGCGTTCGAAAGTCCACGAGCCGTCGATCCATCCGTCCCAGCGAGGACTGTCATCACAGCCCGACTCCCATGGATGAACAATGACTATGCCGGTGCCGAGACGCATGCGCTGATCAATCAAGAATCTCAAACCACGGCGCGCACGCTCGATCGTGTCGGCGCCAACGTTGACCCCAAGCCGAGTGAGCTCGGCTACGGCATGGCCGTACATCGGCGGCTGGGTGATCGAGCTGGTGACCTTTCGCCCCCAAAACGCTGCATGGGTGTCGCCGCCTTGCCAGTAGGTCATGTGGGGTACGAATCCGTCGCCTGCTTGGTGCGCAAGCACATTGGCTAGCTCGGTTCTCGCACGTTCAGCTTCGCCAAGGTGAGCCCAGCAAATCGAATGAAAACAGGAATCCCAAAGCCATTGCCACGGATACGTCGTCGCATTCGGCACGCAAAACCCCGGTTCGCGCCAGTGCAACTCGAGGATCTCCCGGGCTCGGCGCGCTACCTCAACGGGATCGCCCGGTATGGTGTCGCGGCTCACTGATCGACGGTTTCGAACTGAGAGGAAATTCCCATTACCACCTGCGCAATCGTCTCGTTTCGACTTGGACTCAACGACGGTGTTTCCATCGTCGCTGACACTTGGGCCGACGCGCTTAGGTCCTTTGGTTTTGACGTCACGACCGTTGCCGGTGAAGGTCCGGTCGACCACATCGTCGACGGCCTTGCGATCGGTGCCAAAAACGCGCCGAGTCTTGACGAAGTAACGGCCGTACTCGCTGATGCCGACCTCGTCGTTGTCGAAAATCTCTGCACGATTCCGATGAACTTACCGGCAGCACGCGTTCTGTCAACGGTTCTCGCCGGCAGACCAGCGATCATGCATCACCACGATCCGCCTTGGCAACGCGATCGGTTCGCCCAAGTGACTGAACTCCCTACTGATGACCCCCATTGGCGTCATGTCACGATCAACCAACTCACGCAACGCCAGTTCGCTCAGCGCGGCATGACTGCGACCACTATTTACAACGGCTTTGGGACCCACCTCCCCCCCGGTGATCGCGACGGAATTCGCCGCAAACTCGGCGTCGATCAGGACGAACTGTTACTAGTTCATCCGGTTCGCGCGATTCCCCGGAAGGATGTTCCCGCGGCCATCGCTCTGTGCGAGCAACTCGATGCAACCTATTGGCTGCTAGGACCGGCTGAAGACGGCTATGGCGCCGAACTCGACGCGGTCCTCAGCCAGGCCAGTTGTCGCGTGATCCGCCAAAGCCTGCCCCACGGACCCGACATCTATGCCGCGCCCGACGTCGTCGTGTTTCCGTCTACCTGGGAAGGGTTCGGAAATCCACCGATCGAAGCGGCGATTGCCAGACGACCGGTCGCCGTTGGTCCCTATCCGGTCGGCAACGAACTGCGAGCGATGGGATTCCGATGGTTCGATGTCGACCGACCCGCACCGCTCCGCCGGTGGCTTAACCATCGAGATCCTTTACTTCTCGACACCAATCAGCGCATCGCCCGCGAGTTCTTTTCGATCGAAGCCATGACCGAGGCACTGCGAAACCTTCTCGATGAGGCAGGCTGGTTGCCATGAGCTTTGAGACCAACTCCGGATCACTCCCCGACAGCGATCCGAACGACGAGTCCGATGTTTCGATTGACCTAGTCCGAGCACGACGCAAAACGTTCGAGCGCTTTTCGTCTATTGGACGCCGATGCGGGTATGCGCTGTTCGGAATCGCCATTGTTTTCTTCGCGATCGGTTTCGCCACTGGGTTCCCCCAACGAGTTGGCTTCACCATCGAATTTTGCCTGCTGCTCGGATCCATCCTGCTTGCGCCCTCGCTGGTCGTTGGATATGCAGTAAAGGCTGCCGAACGCGAAGACCGAGAAAACGGGCGCTAATCGCCCGTGATATCGGAGCGCCCCGGCCACGACTTCAGATCGGGTCGAAGCGGTTCGGCCGTGCGTTCTCGCATGCATCCCGCCCACACTCCTGCCCCGTATGCCAAATCATCAGCTAGGTGCAAGGCGACAAACCGAAGCGGATCGACCGCACGGTCACTTGTCCACCAATCAATAAGTGCGGGAGCCGCTACCGCGAACACGAGCGCCCGCCGCGCTCGTTTCGACAGGATCGATGCACCAACAGCAGCAGGCCACCATGTTCGGGTCACGGCGCTCGCGAGCGGCCGCCAGCCGGCCCAGGTTCCACCTCCAGCCAACCGAAACGCCTCAGTTGTCGGATGCTCGAGACCGGTTAGGCGTTGAGGAAGTTGACTGATCGCCGTAAGCGCAACCGCAGTACCCGCCTTTGGATACCCAAGAGCGGCCAAACACCAAGCCGATGCTGTCCACACCGACATGGTTAATGGCGCCAATTCGTCCGGATGACGCACCGCTAGTGGAGCCGCCGATGTCCCGTAGTGGAATCGCTGAGCAAGCCACGAACCAAATTGGGCGCGGGAGGGATGGGTCGCCGTGGCCCTCGGCTCATAGCGAATAGTCCAGTCCGCTTCCACCAGCCGCCACACCAAGTCCACGTCTTCACCAAATCGCAACTCAGGATCGAACAATCCCACGTCGACCAATGCATCGACTCGAACGATCATCGCCGCGGTAGGGACATAGGAAACCCGAGTCCTCGGAGCGACACGCGCAGCCTCTTGACCAAGATCGAGCGGCGAACGAATTTGGTCGTAGCGAGCGATCACCCCAGTACCGGCCAACCGTCGGCTCCGGCGTGCACGCTGGCCGGAACGCTGGCCGAGATGCTCGCCAGAATGCTCGTCAGTGGGAGCGACTGACCAGATGCGAGGTGCGACTGCGCCAACAGTCGGATCATCAAAATGAGGAAGGAGCCAACGCAACCAATGGGGCGACGGTTCAACATCGCAATCGACAAACGCGACCAACCCAGTTCGAACCGACGCAAGACCTTGATTCCTCGCCGATGCAGGTCCACCATTTTCGACTCGGCGAACTACTTGCGCGCCGGCCGCCACGCTGACCGCCGCGATGTGGCGAGCATCAGCGGGGGCGCTGCCATCGTCGACCACGATGATCGCGGCCGGTTTCGGTACCGAACCAGCCAAAGCTGTCAGCGTGCGAGCCAGCGCGTCCCCACTACCGATTACTGGAATCACCACGGTCACGTCCGCCGCTCGAACCACCGAGTTCGATAGCGCATCGCCCGTTAAATCAATCCTCGGATGTGCAAACCCGTAATCAAGCATCCGTCGCGCAAGGCTTCGCGCTCCGACACCTTCGCCAATCGATTCGCCGGCCACCCAACGATCCACCAAACGCGAACCCGGCGCAGAAAGTCGGATGATCCGAGTGGGCGATCCGCCGATGAGGGCGCTCCCACCATCAATCCGCCGCACCGATCGATCAAGTTCAAGTCGGGCATCAATTGGCAACTCCCGATCAAGATTCACCCGCGCATGGTCGCACACCAACTCGGATCTTGCCTTAGTCGAGCAATCGGGCAAATGCGCCAGGTATTGACGACGGTCCATCCAGGGTTGCCCATCGTGCTCCACATGCCATTGCAAGTGCCAAAGCGTCTTCGGCGTCATCGGCCGGAGCTAGAACGCAAAGTTCCTGAAGTCGCGATGCCGCAGCTAGAGGATCTTCGCCGGTTGTCGGACGACAATCTGACAACAAAATCGTGACTCGCCGCTGGGCGCGCGAGCGGTCAAGCTGGCTATTGGCCGTTCGTAGTGCGAGGGCGAGGTCAGTGGTCCCGCGACCCCGTAACCGCAATACGTCGCCCGCGACGACCTCAGCGGGACGCGTGACATCCTGGCTTTTCACGACAATGACATCCTTCGAAAACGCGATCACACTGTGATCTGCTCCAACCCGCCAAGCACACGCTGCAGCGGCAAGCGCCGCGGTAGCCAGTCGCGAACCGTTCATGGAGCCGCTTCGGTCAATCACGAGACACAATGCCGTTGACGGCCGGCCCCATGCCGACACCTGCAGATCTTCAAGCGCTGGAGCCGTACTTGTCGCACGCGAGAGCTGCAAGGCTTCAAGACTGGCATCAAGGTCAATATCACCCTCGGCGCGATCGGCCGAAAGGCGCCGTAATCGACCCACACCGCTCGTGCGCGGCGATCCGGCTCGGGCCAAGTCAATGACAACCCTCGCCGCAAGTCGTCGCGCTTGTTCAGCAAGTGCCTGATCAGTTGCACCCACCAATGCTCCTAACAACTCCAGTGCCCCGTCGGCATCTTCATCGAGAGCTTGGTCAAATGCTCGTTCGTCAAGCGTGCCCACTTCCGGCGATACATCATCAAAATGTGGCGAGGTCGAGAGTTCGCGACGCGAAGTCGAGCCACGTTGTTCTTCTTCAATGCGATCGAGCGCCTCGTCGCCTTCGAGAACCTGATCCTGCTTTGCCGCCCCCGTCGCCGAGGGCGTCAGGCTTTTCCCGGGTCTCCCCCATCGGCACCTTCATCAACCTGCGCTGGCGGCCCAAATTCGGCGGCCCATAATTCGCTAACAATTTCGTCTGCTTGCCGGTCTCCGCCCTCGAATACCCGCAATCGACCGCTAAGCGCAGCAATTGCCGAGTCGAGTCCCACGTCGTAGTCCCGAGCCGTAGTGGAACGCAACGCACTTAATTGGTTGGCTAGTAAGACTAGGTCGATGGCTCCGCGAACCGACGAACCAATTCGCACCGCGGGATGGGTTCGCGTCGCACGAACAACCGCAACAACCTTGGTTACAAATGTGAAGTCGGCGGCAGGAACCTCACGAGCGACCACTCGAGTTTCGGTCTCGGCATCTTGGTAGCCCATGGTGATACGACACATCCGGTCATAAATTGCCGCCGAAATTCGCGCGGTACCAACCGAGTCGAACGGATTCATCGCGGCAACTAGGCGAAACCCGTCAGCCGCAGTCACGCGACCCAAGCGTGGAACGTGCAACTCACCTTCAGACATGACGGTAATAAGGACGTTGAGCGTCTCTTCGGGAACGCGATTGATTTCTTCGACATACAGCAATGCACCGGCGCGAAGCGCGACGATCAGTGGACCATCGACGAACGCTTCCGCCGAATATCCGTCAGCCAGTACCTGAGCCGGATCGAATGTGCCGACGAATCTCGACGGGGTCAATTCGGCATTGCCTTCGACAAATACGAACTCCGAGCCAGTGGCGTCAGCGAGCGATCGCAACACCGTTGACTTGCCCGTACCAGGCGGACCTTCGAGCAACATGTGCCGATCCGCGGCCAAGGCCGCAACCAGCACTTCTAATTCACGACGTCTCCCGACGACTTCGCGATCGAGCCGATCAACGAGATCGCGATCCACTTTCATTGACGCGGCCCGATTCGATTAGGCGGAATCAGTAGATGATGACGCCGCGGATGTTCTTGCCATCTCGCATGTCCTGATAACCCTGATTGATTTCGGTGAGGTCATAGGTGTTGGTAATGAGTTCGTCGAGCTTCAGTTGGCCACTTTGATACAACCCCAACAGCCGAGGGACGTCGTAACGAGGGTTTGCGCCACCGTAAACATGGCCGACGAGCTGCTTTTGCTGCATCGCCAAGTCGAACAAGTTCAATTGCACGTCAGTGTCAGTCATTTTTCCCACTGAGGTGACCACCGCACGACCGTTCTTGGCCACCAAACTCATCATCGGGGCAACCATGTCGCCTTCGGCAAGGCCAGTCGTCATGATGACCTTCTCGGCGTTGCGACCCCACGTGAGCTCGGCGAGTAGCGCCGATGCTTCTTCGATACTTGAAACTGCGTGCGTGGCGCCAAATACCTGGGACTGTTCACGCTTGAACTCAACCGGATCAACTGCGATGACATAGCGAGCGCCAGCCATCGCGGCGCCTTGCACCGCGTTCATGCCAACTCCGCCACAACCGATAACGACAACGGTCTCACCGACCTTGACATCGGCGACATACACCGAGGCGCCCCAACCCGTCGTCACGCCACAAGCGACCAGTGCCGCCTTATCAAGCGGGATGTCCGGATCGATCTTGATGAGCGACGAGTAGTGCATGACGCTGTGTTCGGCGAACGTGCCAAGGCACAGCAGCGGCGCGAGATCGTCGCCGCTCAGCGTGTGATGGCGAGTGGTGCCGTCGAGTTGATGGCCTGACATCAGGTTCGCTCCGAGATCACAGAGATTGGAATGACCGGTCGAACACGACGGGCAGGCGCCGCACGCCGGAATAAACGACGTGACGACATGGTCACCAACGGATAGTCCAGCCACGTTGGGCCCGACCTCGATAACCGTGCCCGATCCTTCGTGCCCACAGATGACCGGAAATGCCTGCCATCCCATCGCCTCGAGAATCTCCGGGTCGAGAACCATGTCCCCTGTGAACACATGCTCATCGGAGTGACACATTCCGCTGGCGGCGAACTTGACGAGTACCTCGCCCTCTTTTGGAGGATCAAGCTCGATTTCTTCGATTGTGTATTCGGTGTTCGGAGCGTACAAAACGGCGGCTTTTGTTCTCATGATTCCCCCTGCAGGCGGCTGTGTCGCCTTGCGGTCGAACGTGGCGTTGGTCGGTGCGCCAACGGCTTGGTCACCTTACCCGAGGGGGTGGCTCCTAGACACAAGTGTGCCAAGCGGGGGGGGTTCGACCTGCATAAAACGACTTCGATGAGATGGCCTGCTCAGGAAACCGTCATGCCCCCATCGACCGGCACGACCGCACCGGTCACCGCTGATGCCTCCGGCGAACACAGCCAACCGATGGCGGCCGCGACTTCGCTGGGCTCAATTAGCCGGCCCATCGGATGGTGAACGCTGAAGTCTTCGACCGATGACAGTTCGTAAATAGCCGCACTTGCCTCAAGCATTGCGGTCCGGGTCGAACCTGGGGCGACCGCGTTCGCAGTCACCGATTTCGGGCCGAGTTCCACTGCCAGAGTACGTATCAAACTGACGACCGCAGCTTTCGCCGCACTGTAGGACCCAAGTCGCTCATGGCCCTGCAGCGCAGCGGCCGACGCGACAGCCACGAACCGTCCACCCGTGGGCCTTGGCCGCGCGATGAGGTACGGGACTGCAGCACGAATGAGATGAAAGACTCCTCGCAGATTCGAATCATTCATGGCTTGCCACTCGATATCGGTCGTGAGCCACAGCGGTGATCCACCGGCGATTGTTCCCGCGGCAGCAATCGCGGCGTCAAGGCGGCCGAAGAGTTCAACCGCTTCGGTCACCGAATGGGTCAGCGCATCTTGGTCACACACGTCGGCGACCAGGCCAACTGCCGACCCGGCTCCCGCGATGCGCTCAACCGCTGCCACCGCGCTGTCGAGATCTGCTGCCGTGGCGAGCGAATAGTCCAATGCATCACGATTGAATCGCGGACTTTTGGATCCAACGACGTCGATGAATGCGACCCGCCACCCCGATGTCGCCAAGTGCATTCCTGTCGCGGCACCAATGCCGCGCGCGCCTCCGGTGATTACTGCCACTGGTCGCTGGTCGTCGTATTGGTCACTCATGGTCGATGGTCCAATCGCTCGCCGCGCGTTCCGAGTGCAACGCCCCAGTTTCGGGTCGATACGTTCCTAGGCTGTCACGCGTTGAGTGTGCCGTGGTCGACACCCGGTTTGCCAGGATGGCCGCGACCAAATTTTCGGCACATTCGGCCAAGAGGCGCTGGCCTTCTTCAGGCGACGCACCTGCCGGATCGCCAAGGACGCCATTGGGCGTCACGGCGATGAGACCTCCCTCCCGAAGCTCATCGATCACGTCGCGCAATGGCGTCATCACCCCGCGCTCGGCTCGGTCGAGACGAACGCTTCTCGCATCAATCGCCAACATCATTGAAGTCTCGGTTCGTCCGGCGTGGCTATCGCCACCAGGCACTATTGGCGACCACACCAGAGCATCTCGCCCTTCGCTGCGCAACGCCGCCACTGCCCGCACGAGCGCAGCTTGATTGCCACCGTGACCGTTAACAATCACCACTGACGAAAAGTGCTCCGATGCCGATCGCACGAGTTCGACCACGACTGATTCGAGTACTTCGTTGCCGATCGACAACGTGCCCGCGAATCCCGCATGTTCACCGCTCGAGCCAAATGGCAACGCGGGCGCAATGAGCGCATCGACTGACCGAGTTAAAAGCAGCTCCGCGGCACGCTCGGCGATTGCGACAGCGATGTTGGTATCGGTATTGAGCGGAAGGTGGGGGCCATGTTGTTCAGTCGAGCCAATTGGCACTAACAACATTGCGTCACGGTTAGCGATCTCCGGCGAGGTTGCTTCCCCGATCCGGAACTGCGTCATCGTCGCCTGCCAGCCTGGAGCGCTAGCAGTGCCGTCATCTCGAACATTGGGGCTATGAACGAACTGACATTCATGCCAACTCATTCCATGCTCGCAATTGTTCGATTACTAAGTCAGCAGCCTCAGATGCAGTCGCGTGCACGATGCGCGGCGGTGTCCGCTCCACTAGCGCGCCGGTCAAATCAAGAATCCGTTCCCGCACATTGAGCTGAGGAGACGGCGCCTCGATCACCTTGGCGCGCGGTCGATACGGCAAACGGCGGCGGAGACGCACGTTTTCGGCTGGTCGGGTGTGGGTCGATGTCCCATGCGGTCGAGCCGGTACAACTTCGATGGTCTTTTCACGAGTCGCGAGCATCGCCGACAAACTCGCTCGCCGAAGTGTGGCTGAACTTCCTTCGAACGACAGCACTGCAGGTCGGTCGATTGCCAACAATTCTCGTCGTCCGCCGTCGAGTCGCCGAACGGCAGTGAGTGACAGAGGTTGGTTGGCCGCAGTGATCTGCACCAATCCCAATGCTTGGACGAAACCGAGGTGTCCGGCCACAAAGGCCGGCACTGATCCCGAGCCACGATCCGTGCTGTAGTCACCACAACAGACCAGATCAACCGCCCGAAACACATCGGCTAGGCCGGCGGCGATGTCTTCGCTCGACGCGGCCGGGTCAAGGTCGCACCGAACCGCACGAGTTGCTCCCGCCGCCAATGCGTCACGCAGTAGCAAATCGGACGGAACTGGACCACAGCACACCGCGATGACTTCAGCCGACCAGCGTTCAGCCAATAACAGCGCGTGTTCAAGCGCTGCTTGGTCGGCGGCTGAACAGCCCATGCTGTGACCGACGTCAGAAACGACACCCGTTAACGGATCAACCTCAGACCGTAAATCCACCCATTTAAGCGCGACTCCAATGGTCAAACCGGCCTTGATAGCCGAACTGGGATTGGACGCGCGATCGATGTTCGACATGGTCAGCTTCGATGGAACACGACGCCATTGCCGCCGTCGGGATACGTCCAGTGAATTGCCCCTTCGGTGTTGCAAACCATGTAGCAGGTACCGCACTCAAAGCACTGCTCATAGTTGAACACGATGCCGCCATCGCTGGTCGGCACGAACAAGTTTGCTGGACATGCCGTCACACACGCTTTCGTCGTACAGCCGCGACAGGAATCTCCATCAACGGTGATGTGGGCACGGGTGCCGACCCGGAACTCGACCAAACCCATTCGATCCTCGAAGCTCACGTCGGCCCAAATTGGTCGAGACGGCGCTGCTGCCCGAAGGTCGTCGACCGCGGGCGAACTGAGGCTGTGTATTTGACGATCCGCCTCACTCATCCGAACGTCCTCGCAGTCGTATACAGGTCATGGGCAATGTGACGGAACTTGACTTTCGCTCGCCGCAACTCTCGCCAACCCAAAGCGAGCGCACCTTTCTTCGGAGTCGGATTAGTAACCGTGAACATTCCCTCCGCCAGGTTGCACATCAACGAGGGGTAGGTCGTCTGCATGCGACTCGACATCAGAAGCTCCGGCGCTCGACGGAGTTTCCGATGGTCTGCTAACACGAAATTGTCGTCCAGACGACGGCGATATCCAGCCAAGCCCTTGGCACTCGTATCGCGAGCGTCGAGCGCTTCGATCGCGGCCTCACCGGCCGCTTGCCCGGAGCCAATGGCAAAGTTCACGCCTTCAAGCCACAATCCCGCCGCAAGGCACATCGCGGCCGCGTCGCCGGCAATCACCATGCCGTCGCACGCGAGTTCCGGCATCATGTCGTAGCCGCCTTCAGGGATCAGGTGGGCTGAATACTCTTTCAATTCGCCACCGGCAACGAGTGGGGCGACCATCGGATGCCGCTTCAGATCCGCGATCAGCTCCTCGGGTCTCACTTTTGCCGCCGCCAACTCGGTCACGCTGAGCACAACCCCGACCGCCACACTTTCAAGATTCGTATAGATGAATCCACCGCCCGCGATTCCCTTCGTGCATCCAACGATTTCGAAGTCAGCGCCTTCGTTTCCCGTCAGACCGAATCGCTTTTCAATTTCCTCCCGCGGCAATGCCAACACTTCTTTTGCACCGAGGGTGAAGTTCTCGGGTACTGCCCGCGGATACAAACCTGCTTCTTTGGCCAAAAACGAATTCACGCCATCACACGCGATGACAACCGGTGCAGTGAGGTCACCATCGGGACGATCTGTGCGCACGCCAATCACCCGACCAGATGCATCACGCAGCAATCCAATCGCAGTCGTACTAGCGACGAGGACGGCACCGGCAGTCGTGGCATGCCCGGCCAACCACGAATCGAAGTCAGGACGAAAAGTCGTGGCTCCGTTGTAGGGCAATTCACCCCATGCCGTGGTGCGGAAATCGACGGTGAGCGATTGCGTTTCGGTCATGATCACCGTTCCACGGCGAGTCACCCACCGTTGAACCGGTGCTTCGAGCCACCACTGCGGAATCAACGTGTCGAGGATTCGCCCATAGACGACACCTCCATACATATTTTTCGAACCGGGGAATGGACCTCGCTCGAGCATGCACACTCGTTTGCCAGCGCGAGCCAAAACGAGCGCGGCGGCCGACCCAGCAGGGCCTGCACCCACGACGATCGCATCGAAATCAGGTGACGCTGATGATTGCATTGGTGACACAGCGTCGATTTCAGTCATGAGTGGACACCCCTAAACGGCGAGCAAGTTCGGCCACAAGTGCCGGCGCATCGGTGACGATAGCGAGATCGGCAAGCGACATCATGGGACAGCTTGCATCAATATTGACGGCGATCACATGGTCAGGATCTCCGAGACCGGCTACGTGCTGCACTGCGCCGCTCACCCCGAACGCCAAATACAAACGCGGATGCACCGATACTCCGGTCGTTCCGATTTGCCGTTCGAATGGAAGCCAACCCCAGTCGGTAATCACTCGAGTGCCACCAGTCGAACAACCCAGGGCATCGGCGACGAGACCCAACTGGGACATTGCCTCGGGGCTTCCCAGTCCCGCGCCCCCACCGACGATGCGAGCGGCTTCGGCCAAATCCATGGTTGCCGGATCGGGTGGGATCACCTCGATGACCGTCGCGTCCAATGCTTGATCGGCCAGTTCGGGGTTTTGAAGATCAGCGCGTTCGACAATGTCGACGCGCGGTGCGGCCGCAGTGATCGATGGACTCGAAATCGATGGCAAGCCGCGGACACCGGGTTGCAACGTCGCGACGAATGGTCCATCAACGACGAGGTCGTCCATCACTAAACCGCCCTCGCGCGCCACGACTGCACCATCGGATCGAATCTCAACGGCTCCAGCGAGCAAGGGCCGCCCCAGCAACATCGCCAGCCGCGGCGCGAGGTCTCGACCATCAGGTGAACCCGGAAGCAGCACGACATCGGCGTCACGAACCAGCGACACGATCGCCGAGGACCATTGAGTAGGTGCAAAGTTTTCCGCTTCAATGACGGTGATGTGCTGCGCGATTCCTACCAAGGATTCGACTGCTTCGGTGCACTTGTCGCCGATGAGCACTACTGAGCCACCGGCTTCGGCAACTGTTTCAGCCCCACCTAGAGGGAGCTGGCCCGATCGCACGACCACGACGGCGATCGCTTGAGCAACTGATTTGATGTCGGCACCTCGCGTTGACGCCGTCACAGTGCGGACCCAACTCGATTGCCTTCGATGACCGCTGAGTGTGCTCGCCTCGGCGCTACGCAGTCACCCGCTCGGTCCACCGTGACAGAAGTTTGCCGATACCGTTCCTTCAACGCGAAATACAAGCCGTCCTCGGGTGCCGCCGGTATCGCCAACACAACCCAATCGGCGGTGCGCGGCGCAACCACGCCAGTCGGATGATGCAACACCTGCAGGTCAAGACCTTCGAGACCAACCACGACGTGATCGGGCACTTGCACGATTCCCTTGGTGGTAGCTCGTAGCCACCAGTTCTCCATGTCAAGGGTGATACCCAAGTCCTGACCGACAACCATGCCAGGGCTCAACATCTCAACACGACAGCCCCGATCTGCCAGCAACTCAGCCACGCTTGTCGCCTGATGAAATCCAACTTCATCAATCACCAACACCGCGCCTTCAGGGGCGAACCGGCCAGTCAGCACATCAGTTACATCGATGACCGACAACTCGGCTGGTCGCGGTCCCTCGTGGCCAAGCTCAGGCGGAGCCCACCACGGCCGTGCCGGTCGAGATCCAGTGGCCACGATGATCGCGTCAGGATCAAACTCAACGATCGACTCTGACGTTGCTTCAAATCCGGTACGGATCTCAACACCGAGCGCTCGACATTCATGCAGTTGATTGCGAACTAAATCACCAAACTCGGCACGATTTGGAACTCGTGCCGCCCAACGAACCTGTCCCCCAGTTTCGTCATCGCGTTCGAGGACAACGACCCGGTGACCCGAATTGGCCGAAGCAATCGCCGCTTGCAGCCCCGCCGGACCACCACCAATGACCACCACCCGCTTCGTTGGCCCAACCCTGAGGTCTACCGACTGCAACGATTCGCGACCCGTGAGCGGATTTTCGATGCAACCGAGCCACCGGTTGAGACCCATCCGACCAACACATTCTTGATTACACGACAAGCAAAGGCGAATGTCGTGGTGGTTACCGGATCGCGCTTTCGCCGTGAAATCAGCATCGGCGATCTGACCACGAACGATCCCAATGAGATCGGCATGGCCTTGCGCGAGCGCTCGCTCAGCTTGAAGCGGATCTTTGAAGCGCCCAACGCCAACCACGGGCAGATCAACCGCTTTCCTAATCGCCGAAGGTATGAACATCGCGTAGTCCGGTGGAATATGCATTGATGCTTCAATCATGAAAAGCGACGCCGTCGCGACGCCGATCGACGTGTTGATGTAATCGACCATTCCGCTGGCTTCAACTGCTCGTGCGACCTCAACCGTTTCATCGATAGTTATTCCATTTTCGATGAGTTCATCACCGCAAAGCCGCACCCCAAGCGCTAAATCTCGACCGATCACTTCGCGCACGGCGGCAACGATCTCGTGCAGAAGGCGCGCACGATTTTCAAGTGATCCGCCGTAGTCATCAGTTCGACGATTCGTAGCCCGCGACAAAAACCCGCGGACAATCGACGAGTGGGAGCACTGCAGTTCGATGCCATCGAACCCACCTTGGCGACAACGCGCCGCTACATCCGCGTAGCCAGCGATGACTTCGGCAATTTCACCATGATCAATCGCTTTGGGTACTTCGCGAAACAACGGATCAGCCACCGCCGATGGACCCCATACGGGCAGCCGGGTGTACATCGAAGATGCTTGGCCGCCATTGTGATTGATCTGAGCAAAGATCGGCACGCCGTGTGCATGCACCGCATCAGTGATGCGGCGATACCCAGGCAACACGTCGTCGTGAAACCCGTGGATCATTTTCTCATATGGCCAGTCGGTGGGGTGCACCGAATGTTCCTCGGTGATGATCAGCCCCGCACCACCTGCGGCTCGCGCCGCGTAATAGGACGCGTGTTGCTCGGACGGCCGCCCGTTTTCGGCGAAGTTAGTGAGATGAGCCGCGAATACCACTCGATTGGCGACCGTCACTGGACCAATGGTCAAGGGATTGAACAGGTATCGGTACTGGCTTCCCGTCATAAGGTTCCCTCAGCGTCAATAGCTAGTGCCACGCGTCGCGCTTCAAGAACCGCTTCGTAGACCGTTCGAGGGGCAACGTTGTCTCCCGCGCGTCCATGACGAACGCCGACGGCGTTCCAAAGCTCATCGTTTGGCAGCATTGGTCCCGCGTCGATGACTAACCCACAAGGCAACTCGTTGGTCTCGCCGGTGAATCGATCCTCAACGATGACCCCTCCAGCGCGCACCTCACGCAAGATGGCATTTTTCACCACATGCACCCCAGCCCCAGCGAGTCGCACGTTTGCTGGCGCCAGATCTCCCGATCGGCTTAGCAACGTTCCCACGATGAGGTCAGGTGTGACAATGGTGACCGAAGCCGCTTCGGAATGGGCAACCTGTTCGGCGATTGACACGGCAATTGGACCACCAATCGGGTCCCAAATAACCACCGGATCAGCGGATTCCGATGCGGCAACCGGTGCGGTTCGAAGCTGGTCTCGCCCGCCAGCAAGGAACTCGTCAGCACTCAGAACTGTGCTGCCGGCAGCAACGTCATAGGTTGCGTCACCCCGGCGCCCGCCAGTGCAAAACAAGATTGAGCACCCAGCAGATTCGGCCGTCGCAATAG